>Ga0315553_10000032_pt1 | contig 107494 bp, 105 predicted proteins | sample SalMarSW160140MG_FD_203099 | JGI IMG/M metagenome (GOLD analysis project Ga0315553, IMG submission 203099) | Salt marsh sediment microbial communities from the Plum Island Ecosystem LTER, Massachusetts, United States - Salt Marsh Sediment SW1601-40 ... | reverse complement strand
TTTAAGGCGAAAATCTGCGTCAGCGACCTGGTGGCTGTGGCGGAGGCAGGCGAGCACCTCGGGGCCGTGGTTGTGCCCGACGGTAAGGTCGGCTTCGCCACCGTTTGCGGCGCGGCCATAAACGGCGCGCTGCTCAAGGCAGGCATCCCCAGTGAGTTTCGGTTCGGCGGCGTGCTCGAGGTCAGAAAATCGGAGCCGAGGCGCTTTGTCGCCATAATCGACTATGCCGGCACCTCCCTCGACCCATCGGAGCAATTTATCCGAGCCAGGATGACCAGCGTCGGCGAAGCCGCCCGGACGGGCAGCGGTAAGATTCTGGGTAATTTCCGCACCATACCCGCCCAGGCCAGAAGAGCCGTGGAAGAAAAGCTGGCTTTGCTCAAGGAAGTCGGTGTTAGCGGGGTCTATGCCCTGGGCGAAACCAGCGAGCCGCTTTGCCAGATTCCGGTAGCCTTGAATCGGGTCGGTGCCGTCCAGCTCGGCGGGCTTAACCCGGTGGCGGCGGCGGTCGAGGCCGGCATCGAGATTGAAAACGTAGCCGAGAGCGGTCTGGTTGACTTCGACCAGCTGGGCAGCTTCTCGAAATTATAGGGCAAATTAACATCTTTTCACTGGATAGGATTGACTCGCTAATCCTGATTGCGGTAAACTGTTCTTTGTTTAGACTATATCTAAAGACTCTCCGAGCTATTTTGCCTAAACCGATAGCGGCATGGCAGCTAGCCGAGAGGGTATTGCCGGAAACGGCAGTGCCTCCCGTGTTTGGAAAGGAGGGTGCATATGTGCCCGCCCGCAGCACTTCCCTCCGGAGGTGCTTTGATTTTTTTATGACTACCCCGGCTTGACCTTTAAAAGCCGGTGGCGATAAAGCCAGCGGATAAAGATCTAAAGAAGGAGGGAAAGTTGAAAAGCCTTACGTTAAAAATCAATGGAGTACAGCACAGTTTGGTCGTCGAGGAGGATGCGGTGCTCCTCGACCTGCTCCGGGAGGAGCTGAGACTCACCGGTACCAAGCAGGGGTGTGACCGCAAGGGCCAGTGCGGGGCTTGCACCGTGATTGTCAACGGCAAGACGGTCTTGTCCTGTCTGACCAAGGTAGCCAACCTCGACGGTGCCGAGGTCATTAGCGTGGAGGGGTTGGGCACGCCCGAAAATCCGCATCTGATACAGGAAGCCTACGTCCTATCCGGGGCTATTCAGTGCGGCTTTTGCACACCGGGTCTGATTATGGCCACCAAGGTCCTGCTGGACAAGAACCCGAAGCCTACCCGTGACGAAATCAAGATAGCCTTGAGGAACCACCTCTGCCGCTGCACTGGCTACAGCAAGATTATCGAAGCCGTTGAGCTAGCCGCCCGTTTTTTGCGCGGAGACACGACCCCGGCCAAGATGAGGCCCGACCCCAAGGGAAAGCAGATAGGCGTTTCTCACCCCCGTCCCTGGTCTATGCTCAAAGCCTGCGGGCTGGCGCCGTTTGCCGCCGACATCGTTATGCCGGGGGCGCTGGAGTTAGCCGTGGTGGCCAGCCCTCACCATAACGCCCGCATAAATAAAATCGACACCGCCAAGGCGGCCAAGATGCCCGGCGTCGTCGGCATCATGACGGCCCAGGACATCAAGGGCAGCAATGCACTGGGCAAGGACAAGAAAGTGCTCTTCGATGTCGGCGACATTGTCCCTCTGCTCGGGGCGCACGTGGCCATTGTCGCCGCCGGAACCCGTAAGGAAGCCTTAGCCGCGGCGGAAGCGGTAAAAGTAGAATACGATATTTTGCCGAGGGTGGCTACCCCACAGGAGGCGCTGGCGAAGGGCGCCCTTGAGGTACAACCGGGTACCGGCAACATCTGCATGTTAAACCGGCAGGTCAAGGGCGACGCCAAGAAGGCGCTGGAGTCTTCGGCGTTTGTCGTCGAGGCCGATTTCAGCACGCAGTGGATTCACCAAGCGCCGCTGGAACCTGAGGCCGGGGTTGCTTACCTTGAAGGAGAGGGCAAGGACGCCGAGCTGGTGGTGGTGGGGCGCTCTCTGCGCATTCACGACCACGCCCAGTTGATTAAAGAAGCGCTGGGTTGGGAGAAAATCCGCTACCAGGAAGCCTTTACCGGCGGGCAGTTCGGTATAAAGGTTGACCTTACCTCCGAGCAAATCGCCGCTGCCGCTGCCCTTCACTTCAAGAGACCGGCGCGCTATATCCCCGGCACCACCGAGTCCATGCAGATGACCAGCAAACGGCACCCCTTCGGCATGAAGGTGCGCCTGGGTGCCGATGAGCGGGGCAAACTCACCGGGTATGAGATATACGCCACCGTGGAGAAGGGCGCCTTCTCTTCAGCGGCGTGGGTTATCGTCCACCGCGCCCTGGCCATGCTCAGCGGCGGGTACTACATACCGGATGTATTCGGCGAAATAAAGGTGGTCTACACCAACAATATCTGGGGAGGTGCCGCCAGAGGAGCCGGCCCGCCCCAGGTTAACTACGCGCTGGAGTCGGCTATGAATCTGCTGGCGGCTAAGGCGGGTATGGACCCGCTGGCTTTCCGGCAGCTTAATATCATTAAGCCTGGAGAGTCTACCTCCAGCAGCCATGTTATGGAGGAATGGGCTCTGGACGGTTGCCTGAAGAAAGCAAAACCCCTCTACGAAAAGGCGCTGAAGGCAGCCGCCGCCTTCAAGTCCGATAACATAAAGCGGGGGGTGGGGCTGGCGGGCTCTAGCTTCGGCATCGGCGAGCCTATGGATAAATCCGATGTTGCCGTGGAACTGGGTGCCGACAACGGCCTGACCATTTACGCCTCGGTGGCGGACCCTGGGGAGGGCAACGACGCCATGCTGACGCAGATTGCCGCCCACCTGACCAAAATTCCCAGGGAGAAAATCCGCCTGCAGACCCGCGATTCGGTGCTGACGCCTAATTCAGGGCTTTCGGCGGGTTCCCGACAGACCTTTATGTCGGGGCATGCCTTGGTCAAAGCCATAGAAGCCCTGCAAGCCGCCATGAAAGAGGCCGGAGCTAAGACCCACGCCGACCTGGTTAAAGCGGGTAAACCGGCCCGCTATCAGGTGCAGCATAACCTGACGCATAAGGGGATGGACGAGGAGACGGGTCAGGGCGAGTTCTTCGCTTCCCGATGCCACGGGGTGCAAATGGCTGAGGTCGAAGTCGACACCAAGAGCGGCGAGGTGAGGGTGCTTAAGATGACGGGTGTTGTTGACGCGGGCACCCTTATTAATCCCATGAACGTCCTCTGCCAGATTGAGGGCGGTATGGACATGGGCGCAGGTATGGCGCTGCGTGAGAAATACGTCCACGGCGAAACGGTGGACTGGCTGACCTATAAGTATCCCACCATGAAGACTGCCTTCGACAAGGAGGTAATCCTCATCGAGACGCCGCGTAAGAACGGGCCGCTGGGAGCCACCGGTGTCGGCGAGTTCACCCTTATGCCCACCTCACCGTCAATTATGAACGCCATCGAGAATGCCATCGGCGCCCGAATTTATGACTTGCCGGCTACGCCGGACAAGGTTCTCAAGGCGCTTAAAGGCAAGAAGGCTTGAAGGCTGGTCGTTCGTCATAAAAGAGCAGGGTCGAGGTTAATTCCCTCGACCCTGTTTATTTTATTTAGTATGATGAATACGAACTTCGCTAGGGAGGTAGGTCATAGTATATAAAGAGCCACAGTCAACAATTGCTTGGAGATTTTGTGTCCCGTATCAGTCGTAACCTCGGGGATGGTTTACACTCGAACCATTCCAAATATTGGAACGAGCCTAAAGATCGCTTACGGCCATAGCCCCTCAGTTTACCTGCTCAACATCTGGGTGCTTCTTTCCCAAGCACCTCAGCCAGAGTATCGTAGCCCTTATTTCCGAATTCAGCTTGCGAAGTGATAAGCTGCGCGTAGGAAAGCCCTTGTGTTTTTAGCCAATCCTTATGTTTTTTATCAGTTTGGCCTAAAAAGTGCCGGGCTAAATCATGAGGTTCAGAACAAATTTTGCGACAACATGGACAACGGTAATTAGTGTTAGTCATTTATAGCCTCCTCTTTATTCATCTCCTCCTCTTGCCTTTCTCTTTTGCCTCTTTCTCTTTCAAAGCCTTAAAAACCTTCTCCAGCTTTAAAACATTACTATCAAATTCCACTCCAACCGCATTACAAATAGCATTGGCTAGTGCAGGGGCGGTAGGAGCGGTAGTGGCTTCAGCAGCCTCCTTAGCCCCATATGGTCCTTCAGGGTCATAAGTAGGAACATCAAACAGCTCAATCTGTGGCATTTCGCGGGTCCTAACAAGCTTATAATCCACGAAGGATGGGTTAAGTATCAAACCGTTCTCAGTGGGTAAATCTTCACACAGGCCAAACCCCAGCCCCATTTGGATAGACCCCTCCACCTGGCCCCTAGCCCCTAGGGGATTTATGGTCTGGCCACAATCATGCACTGCGATAACCTCTTTTACTTCAACTTGGCCCGTTTCTCTGTCCACCTTCGCCCTAATCCCCATGATTCCCATGGCAAAGGCAGGCGATACCATACCCTTACGATGGGGGGTATAGTGGCCTATGCCTACGAGTGGTTCACCATCGTTTCCCTTTATGGCATCTTTCACCACGTCATAATATGAGAACCCTCTCTCTGGGCGTAATGCCAGGTATATCCGCTTATCTTTAGCGTCTAAGTCATAGACGATATTCTCGCCTAACTTCAACCTGGCAACCTCTATGAGCTTATTCTTTATTTCAGCTGCGGCTGCTTTAACCGCGTTGCCATTCATCAATGTTTCTCGGCTGCCCCAGGCGCCCAGATCAGTAAGAGTGGTGGCGGTATCAGCAGGGTGTAACCTGATGTCCTCAATGCCTATGCCTAGTTCCTCGGCACAAATCATAACGTTTACAGTATTGGTGCCTTGGCCAATGTCTGATGCCTGGGTAAAGAGGTCAACCGTGCCATCAATATTTACCTTTACCATAGCTCCTGAGAAAGCATAAGGAGTATCAATCCAGTTAAAAATCCCGCCGGACATATAGGCAAAGGCAGCAAATCCTATCCCTTCATCTTTAGAAAGTTTAGACCACTTTTGCTTGACCCTTTGCTCCATCTTTTCAATACACGGTAAAAGGCCGCAGCTTTCCACCTTATATTGACCGGGAGCCTCATAACCAGGTGTCATAGCATTCTTGCGCCGGATTTCTAGAGGGTCCATCCCTAGGTCACGAGCTGCCCTATCTAACTGGGTTTCAGAGGCATATAAGGCCGAAGTGGCTCCGAATCCCCGCACTGACGAGGCCCACATCTTGTTAGTATAAGTCCTAAACCCATCGTATCTATAACTGGGTGTCTTATAAGGGAAGGTTATCCAGGTACCGGCAAGATAAAGAGTGGTAGCACCCAACCCGGTATAAGCACCTCCGTCAGTAATGATCTTAACTTCTTTAGCCAGTAATGTGCCGTCTTTTTTGAGCCCAATTTTTATGGCCAAATGCATGGAGGTGCGGTGCTCCGTGGTGGTGAATTCCTCTTCCCTACTAAAAACTATCTTTACCGGCCTTCCTGTTTTCATAGAAAGAACGGCAGCATTGACCGAGTCGGGCATAGTCGAATTTTTGCCGCCAAAGCCCCCTCCAACATGTGGCTTTATTACCCTTATATTGCCTTCTCTCATCTTTAGGGCGTCAGCTAAGCCTAGCTGAAGAAAATATGGAGACTGGGTAGAAGACCATACTGTTAGCCTGCCACTACCTTTATCGTAGCTCGCTACAGAACTATGCACCTCCATAGGAGCAGGATGTTGGCCTAAAAGATTAAACCTATCCTCTCGGACATAATCAGCCTTTTTAAAGGCCTCATCCACATTGCCCCACTCAATATGGCGGGTTGCATTAATGTTGTTTTCAAAATCCTCGTGAACTAAAGGTGCATCGTCTTTTATGGCTTCCAAAGGTTCAAATACAGCCGGTAGCGGTTCATACTCTACCTGGATTAAATCTAGGGCTTCCTCAGCAATATCTTCGCTAGTGGCAGCTATCGCTGCTACCGGATCCCCTATAAAACGAACCTTGGTCGTAGCAAGAGCTTCCTGGTCTGAAAGCTCACTGAAGCGTCGCCACAGGCCATATTTGCCTCCAGGGGTATCCTTCCCCGTGATAACTGCTTTTACCCCCGGCAGCTTCAATGCCTCACTGGTGTCAATACTAACAATCCTAGCATGTGGATGTGGACTTCTTAAAAGCTTGCCATAAAGCATGTTAGGCAAAGTCATGTCAAAGGTGTATTCTGCTTCCCCCGTAACCTTGGCTGCCCCATCCACATTTGTTGTTGGTTTGCCTATTATCGAATATTCGCTCATTTTGCCCCCTCCTGTGCCTTTTGCGTTTGTAATCTTTCTGCCGCATCTTGTATGGCTTCGTTGATCATATTGTACCCGGTACAGCGGCAGAGATGGCCGTCCATTGCCAGCTGGATCTCCTCTCTTGTGGGCTTGGGATTCTCAGCCAATAGTGCCTTAGTTGCCATAATTTGTCCCGAGGTGCAAAATCCGCATTGGAAAGCCCAGTTGTCAATAAAAGCCTGCTGAATTGGATGCAATTCCGTACCATTTGCCAAGCCTTCAATAGTTAAGACCTCTTTCCCGTTTGCCTGCAGAGCAAGTATGGAGCAGGATTTGACCACCTTGCCGTCAAGAATAACAGCACAAGCACAACAAGAGCCGCTATCGCAACACCACTTAGTTCCCTTTAATCCTAACTCATCCCTCAAGACCTGAACCAAAAGAGTTTTAGGTTCTACCCAGAGATCATAGGACTCTCCATTTACCACAAACTTCAACTCTTTCTTCATAGCTGACCCCCTTATCTTAATGAACTTAAGCCTTCTTAGCTCTTTCTAAGGCTTCGCCCCCTACCCGCTTTACCAAAACTCTTACCAACTCTCTTTTGTATTCCTCTGATGCTTCAACATCGGTAGTGGGACTAGACTCCTCTGAAGCTACCTGGCCTGCCTCAGCAAGCAAATCGTCGCTGACCTTTTTCCCCTTTAGTATCTCCTCAGCTTTTTTAGCCCTCATAGGGGCGATGCCCACGGCACCGAGAGCTATTCTGGCATCGCTACATATTTCCTTCTTTTTATCAAGAGTAATTAATACTCCAACTGATGCAAGAGCATAATCCCCTACTATCTGGCTGAATTTGGTGAACTTAGCGCCAGTATTAGGTGGCAGGGCTGGTACCTGAATCTCAGTAAGCAGCTCATCGTGACGGAGTGCTGTCTCAAAATAGTCCAGAGTAAAATCTTCAGCATCTACGGTTCTCTCTCCGCTTAAGCTGGTCATCTTTAGCTTTGCATTTAAGGTAATCAGTACCGGAGCCGGGTCTCCACCCGGATCGCCATGGGAAACGTTACCCCCTATAGTACCCCAGTTTCGGGTTTCAACTGAGGATACATTTTGCTCCATCTCAGCTAATATACTAAATCCATTTCGTATAATCGGTGATTTCTCGATAGCTCGATGAGTGGCTAGGGCTCCAATTTTTAACCCCTTTTTGTCATCGAGTTTAATGTAATCTAGATCCGATATGCCTTTAATGTCAATTAGATATTTGGGTGTAAGCAACCTTTGCTTCATCAAAATGAGTAAAGATTGTCCTCCGGCAACTATCTTACACTCTTCCTCACTATATTGAGAAAGCAACTTTAGAGCTTCCTCAACTGTGTTAGGGGTAAAGCACTCAAAATCAGAGATAATACTCTTCATTTCAGTTTGGACCTCCTTGAGCTTTATCGTTTAAATACCTTTTTATTCTCTCCTCAAAAGCGGCAAAGAAAGCATCTACCATTCTTTATTATTTTAGGTAATAGAACCCGCTCTTAACAACCTGTCCAAATTTCCCGGTATTTATCCAGCAGGGCAAAGGCTTCTTTGAGCGTCTTGGGAGCAAAGTATTCAAAGTCGCTTATCATTCCTAATCATCCGTTTCTATTTGTCTAACCACCCACCTGACTCTCTAGTTTCTTCTGCAGGTTCTGGGTGAATTCCGCGCCTACCTTATTGACCTTGGCGCGCATGATTCTCTCGCCGAAGGTAGCCAGCCGGCCGACCATGCTCACGTTGGAGCTGTAGGCAATCTCCACCTCGCCACCGGCAATCTCTTTGAGGTCGACGATGGTTTCCTGGGTAAAGGTGCCGGCACCGCCCATGGCTGCACCCCGCCCCACCGCCTTGAGGTGCTTGGGCGGCTGGATCTCGCTCAGGGTCTGGGTGAAGTTGATTTTGACGCCGATGGGACCTACCCTCTGTTTGACAATACCTTCCCAGGTCGTGTCATCGACGGCTTCCATTTTTTCAGCGCCGGGAATGCAGGAAGCCAGCGTGCCGGGCGCCATCAAAAAGTCCCAGACCTTCTGAAGCGGCGCTTTCATGGTGAACGTCCCTTCAATTTTCATTTTGGACTTCGCCTCCTTTTTTGCTCTTTGGTATCTATGTCAAAAAGGTCAAACTCAAACGGGTCGAGGACTTTAACCCCCTCTATATGGGGCAGTCCTTGCACATAGTCCCCGAAAAGGGGCATATCATTCTCGCCTTAGCCATTAGCGCGGTTCTTCCACGTTACTTTATTACCCCAGCCTATATTTTTGCATAGTCCCTAGATACTATGCAAATTTTTGGAGGTTATGAGCCGGGAATCTCCGGGCTCTCCCAGTCTTTCATCGGCCTCATCCACTCCGCTTTCTCGACGAACGCGTCGTGCGCCAGGGGCACCGGCGGGTGGCAGATAAACTGCGGGTCGAATTCGTCCTTGACCTTGAGCAGCCAGGTATGGTAGTTGGGCCCGTAGGCAGGCCCGGTGAGGTACAGGGGCTGGTGAGGTCCCAGCAGCGAAGTATAGAAGCGCTTTCTTATATTCTCCTTGGATGTCTCCAGGTAGAAGAAGTCAACGCCGTTGGTGTCTACATCGGGGTCCCAGTAGACGAGGAACTCGGAGTAGCCCTGGTGGCCCAGTTCGAAGCTCTGGAACCAGCCGGGGTCGCCGTAGTCGGGCATGAGCGGCGGGGTATATTTGGGTTTAAGTTTGGCGTAGTTTTCCCCGTGGGGTATGGCGTGCTCCAGCGTCTCGATGACATAGTCCACCGAGACATAGCTGCCGCACATCAGCCACATGCCCGCCGAGTCGGCGTTCTTGAACCAGGACTCGTCGGAGGGGCGGGTGCGGCGAGCCTCGCCGCCGAGCTCGGTTATAATCTCGTTGAGTATCTTCTCTTCGTATTCCATCTGCTCCTCGCAAGTAAAGGCGATGAGCAGTACGCGCAGTAGGTGGAAGTTGGCGATGGATTCCTCGCTTTCCTGCGACCAGATATCCCAGAAATCCTCTTTGCAGTTGGCTTTGGCGATAGCCCGCCAGAATATGGGCACCTTGGTCACCCCGCCCCCGATTTCCGCCTTAGCCATCTCGAACATAGCCTGTTTCATGGAGTCTTTACTGGGCATGGTGAAGTTTATCCATTTTACCCGCTTGACGGGGAGCTCCAGGGTGGTGTGGGGTGAAATCCCCGACGGCTTGAGCCTTTCGGGTTGGAAGGGCAGTAGCTTTATCGCCATCTTGGTGACGATGCCTAAACAACCCCTGAGACCGGTAAAGCCGCGCAGCAGTCCTCTCAGGTCGGGGCCGGGTCCTTCGCCCCAGAAATAGTCTTTATCATCGGTGGCCAATGAGCCCATCTTCACCAGTTCACCGTCGGGCAGAACCAGCTCGGTGCCCAGGATGCGGCGGTGGGGCAGGCCGATGCGGTAGCTTAAGGGAGACCAGCCGTCGCCGAGCATATTGGCGATGGCGGAACACTGCGAGCCTCCGCCGCCGACAATAATATAGCAGCCCCGCTTCATCGCTTCCTCCTGGAGCTGGGAGTAGATAACCCCCGACTCCACCGTGGCGTAGAGGTGCTTATCGTCAATCTCAAAGCCGTCCATCCGCTTCAGGTCGACCAGCAGTTCGTCATCGACGTGGCAGTGAGAGCGAGGGCCGTACCAGCCGGTGCTATAGGGGACATAGGGGACTTTATGGCGGTTGCAGGCTTTGACTATCTTCTGGACCTCCTGAGTGGTTTTCGGCATAATAATGCCGCCGGGTATCTTGGTCATTACCCTTTCGTAGCCCAGGCCGCACTCATAGCCACCGGGTCCGGACCGATAGCCTTCGCAGACCACGGGGTCGGCCGAAATATATTCTTTACCAACGATAGCTTCCAGCGCTTGGTATGCTTCTTTGGATATAGCCATGATTAAGCCTCCTTAGCCTCTAGATTGCCGCCAGGATAATCTCGGAGATATCGAATACCTTTATTTTTTCGCCGTCCTTGCTTACGGCCTGAGCGAAGTTTTCCTTGCAAAAGGGGCAGGTGGCGACGATAGCCTTAGCCTCGATGGCTTTTACCTCTTGCAGCCTTTCCTTGGCTGCCCAGGAAGCGAAGTCGGGGAAGGCTTCCCTGGTGCCGCGACCCGCGCCGCAGCAGAAAGCGTTTTCTTTCATTCTTATCATTTCCACAAGCTCGACGCCGGGGATAGCCTGCAAAATATCTCGGGGTTGCTGGTAAACGCCGTTGGTGCCGCGCCGGCGTTCCAGTCTCGGGCTTACCATGCCCCACTCTCCGCGCTCACCCTCCCAGGGAGTCCAGGGCTCGCTCAAGCGGCTCAGGCTGCAGGAATCGTGATAGGTGAGGCGCAAATTAACCTTCTTTTTGAGTTTAAGCGAACCGTTCTTGATGAGTTCGTCGACGAACTCTACCAGGTGGACGACCTTGAAACCCAGCTCATCGGTGGAGATGTTGAGCAGCTTGGGGTAGTCGACCTTCCACATGCGGTAGCCTTCGGCGCAACTCAGCAGCAGTGTCTTGGCGCCCGTCTTCCTGACCTCTTCGACGTTGCGCTTGGCCAGCTCGCGAGCCTCGTCAGCCATGCCCACCGAGTAGAGGATATTGCCGCAGCACCACTCGTCGGGCATAAGCATAAAGGGTGTTTTTGAGGCCTTGAGTATCTTGGCTGTTGCCTGGGCAATCTCGGGGCTGGTGTAAGCCGCTGAGCAGCCAACGAAGTAGAGCACATCGGCTTTTTCGGCCGGTTTGACGTCTTTGGGTAGCCACTTGTTGCGGTTGGCGTGGGGGGAGCCGAGGCGGTTGTGCTTTTCGGCTATATGCTGAGCCACCTTCTTGTGCTGGGGCATGGGGCCCTTGCCGTCCTTGACCGCCTTGATGCGCAGCGCCTCAAGGGTAAGCTCTATTTCCAGGTCGAGGTTGCGCTTGCAGCCCACATCACAGGCACCGCAGAGGGTGCAGGCATAGAGTATCTTGAGAAGCTCGTCGGAGTATTCCATCCTGCCTTCGAGCATAGCCGTCCCGATTCTCATCTTGCCGTAGGCGCCGTAGGAATCGAACAGATACTTTGTGGCGCTGGGGCAGCGGGTGCTGAAGGTCATCCCGGGCATGTAGATGTGGTCGACCCAGGTGCACCCCTTGCACTTGATGCACTTGCTCATGTCGTATTCGAAATTATCTAAATCGGTTACATCCAGCTTAACTTTGCCTTTAAGCATCTTTAATCCTCCCTAGAAGCACAGATTACCCGGGTTCATTATATTCTTGGGGTCGAAAAGCTTCTTCACCCTTTTCAGGGTCACGGCGTAGCCGTTGGCTCTATCATATACCAGCTTGGCCAGCTCCCCGTAGGGGCGGGTGAAGAGAGCCCCCTGGTCGAGCAGGGTTTTAGCGGCTTCGCTGGCCAGTGTCCGGACTCGTTCCACTTCGGGGCGGCTGGTGGGGTCGTAGAAGAGGTTGAACTCCAGTTGGCAAGCCCGATTATGTTCTATGGGCTGTATATAGCTGCCGAGGTCGCCTTCGGGGTAGCCGTGCCGGGAAGCCAGCGATTCCATCTTCTCGATGAACTTAGGTGCCAGCGTCGGCTTGGTGATGAAGAAGAGGCTGTGGCAGCCGCCCTTGTAGCGGTTCTTCCAGTAGGTTATTTCCTTGGGCCAGGGTTTGCGGAGTATGCCCAGCAGTTTTTCGCCCGAGCCGGGAAGCCCGGGGAGGTTGTCGCTGAACGAGATTTCGGGGAACTCGTTTTTGATAATCTCGTTAAGCGTTTTTTCTTCGTACTGAATCTTGCCCTCGGGGTTGCGGTAATGTCCGCTGATGACCAGGATGAGAGTCCAGGGTGGCAGTGACGACCTTAGCGAGGCGAATTCTTTCTTCATATCCGCCGCCATTATCGCCGCCAGGTCGGTGTTATTCAGCAGCAGGCACTCCTGGCCGATTCTTATCCTTAATATACGATACAAAAATTCCATAACCATGTTGAGGTCTTTGACCGGAGCTAAAAATACCTTGTCTTTCTGGGTCTGGTATTCGGTCTTGATGTTAGCCCAGGTCACCACCCCCATCGTCCCCTGAGCCATCTGTAAAAATCTGTAGAAGTCCAGGCCCGGCCCCGCGGGGTTGCCTCCCTTGGAAGGGGAGTCGGGGTAGCCCGTTACGCTGGCCGAACCGGTGCGGAAGACCTCGCCGTTGGGCCAGACGACTTCCATGCTCTGCAGCGGTTCGCCGTAGTCATAGACGGTGTTGGTGATGACCTCTCTTTCCAGGGTGTCGGTGAGCACCGAGCGCTGGGGGTGGGGGAGGAGGGGTAGCATTACCCTGAAGCCCTTCTCGGCCAGGTGGCTGGTGAGCTGCTCCCAGGTTACCCCAGCTTCAAACCTTACGCGTCGGTTGAAATCATCAACCTCGAAGATTCGGTTCATCCGGGTCAGGTCGAGGATGATGCCGCCCTTCTTAGGTATGGTCGCTCCGTAGAAGTGCACCCAGGAGCTGACCGGTACCACCGGCAGCGAATGGTCGTTGGCGACCTGGATTATCTTTTGCACTTCCTGGGTGTCTTTGGGCTTGACCGCATAGTCGGGTACTCCGGCTGGTTGGAGGCTGAAGTCTTTAGCGTATGTCTCTAAAGCTTTGGGGTCGTCGGTGAAGTTCTCGACGCCGACGATTTTCACAAGCTTGTCCCTTCTGTTCATAGTTTCACCTCCCGCTTTGCTATGGTGTTTTAGCTATCAAAAAAATCGACCCTTAATTTCAGTGGGTCTTAGAATATAGTTACCTCAAATTGTACAGAATACTAGCATTAAACGATGGTGACCTTTTGCTGAAAAATGATAGCATAAAATAATATGGCAAGGCAAATTTTTTACCCTGAAGCGTTGGTGGGAAAACTTACCGATAATGAAGCGGAAGGCGTGATTCCAGATGACCGATTAGGTTAAGAGCGGGGCGGCTTGTCTGGCCCGCTGCCACCCTTTTTCTTGGTGGTGGTGGGGGCTTTAGCGGGCGTATCAATGACGTACTTTTCCGCCGTGAAGGGGGAATAGCCGTCGGAAACTTTCTTGCCGCCCTCCGTAATAACCAACCCAACACCACATCTGGGACACGTCTGATTCTGGGGGAACTGCAACGCCCAACCAGAACAGTGATAGGCGCACTTTGGGCATCTGCCTTCTAGCATACCTTATCATACTTATTGGGAAGCTTCGGCGTCAAGTTCATTGTATGGGAGAGGCGGTGGGCTTTCGTCCTTTCCAGCTTCCCCAATTGCGCGTATGCTCCCTTTTCCTGCCAGTTTCGGGCGATATTTGAACTTAAACGCCGTTCCACTGCCTGTCTATGTCTGGTGCGCCCTGTTAATGGAAGTAGATTGACTATTATTGACTATAATCGGGTTTGGATGATAGGGGCTTTATCGGCCGATAGAGTCGAGGTAACGCCGATACCAGGCTAGCTGGCTTAATACCCTGGCGGCGCGGCGCGGGCTGGGATAGACCGGAATGCCTTCCCGGCTGAAGAGGGAAGCGACCTCGGGGTCGGTGGCGAATTCGACGGCCGGTTTGACCATGAAGACCGGCTTTTCGTCCCGCTTGACCCGCTGGCTGAGAAGGTCCAGGGCGCTTTCTTCCGCTTTACGGTAAGCCTTAATCTCCTCGCTATCGAAAATGGTGCTCAGGCGGTCGGTGTTAGCCCCGATGGGCGCTTGCAGCAGGATGGCGTCTATATCTTTATCGTCCATCATGGCGAAGAGGGAGGGAAAGATGACCGGGTTTTCCGCCATGCTAATGCCGGCCATATCCACCGGGTTGGCGTGTGACCAGCGCGGCGGCAGCTGGGCGTTGAGCTTCTCTATCGTCTCCGGCGCCAGCGCGGGTATCTCCAACCCTTCTTTTTCGCAGGCTTCGGCGGACATTACCCCTAAGCCCCCCCCGATAGTCAGGATGCCTACCTTTTTACCGTGGGGCAACGGCTGGTAGAGCAGGGCGGTGACCACGTCGCAGAGTTCGTCGTCGTCCTCAACGCGGAGTACTCCCGCCTGGTGGAACGCCGCTGTATATACTTCATCCGAGCCGGCCAAGGTGGCGGTGTGGGACATGGCGGCTTCCGCCGAGGCTTTGGTTGCCCCCGACTTGATGACGATAACGGGTTTGTGGGGGGTAATCTTTTTGGCCAGCTCGAAGAAGCGCCGGCCCTCCCTGAGCCCTTCGATATAGGCGGCGATTATCTCGGTATCCTTATCGTTCGCTAGGTATTCTAAGTAGTCGGCAAAATGTATGTCGGCTTCGTTGCCGGTGCTGACGAATTTGCTGAAGCCGATGCCCGACATCATGCCGCGGTGAAGTATGCGGTGGCCGTAATTGCCGCTCTGGGAGATGAGAGCCACGGGGCCGGGGGGAGTTTCGAAGGTCCAGGCCAGGGTGGAGAGGTGGGAGGAGGTATCGGCATGGCCCATGGTGTTGGGCCCGATAAAGCGGATGCCCCCCTGGCGGGCGACCCCAACCAGGTCGGCTTCCAGTTTGATGCCCTCATCGCCGCTTTCGGCAAAACCGCCGGAGACGACCACCGCCGCCTTTATCCCTTTCTGGGCGCATTCGCGGATTACTTTGGGCACCCGTGGGGAGGCGACGACGATGACAGCCAGTTCCACCGGCTCGGGGATATCGAGCACGCTGGCATAGGCTTTAAGCCCCATAATCTCGGCGGCGTTGGGGTTGACCGGGTAGATTTTTCTAAGGGCGGGGCCGAGGAGGTGCTTCATAATGCCGTGCCCCCATGAGCCGGGGTTGTTGGAGGCGCCGATGACAGCCACCGTTTTGGGGGCAAAGATATATTGCCAGTTAATCTTTCCGTTTTGCTTATCGCTGTTTTTCAAAATTCCCCGCCCTGGTTTTACCTTAAATTCTACACGCTACACGTATTATAAGACAAGTTTAGCCTTGTCTTGGCGACCGGGTCTGTATCGAGCTTGTTGCGAAACTCTCTCCCCTTGACGGGGTTCTTCCCAGTAGCTGTTGACATAGTAGATTTGCCACGATACACTCCTGAGGAAAGGAGGTTGCGATGAAATATCATGTTATGCCCCTTAAAACAGGATTACATGAAATTAGAGAACAATTAGAAAAAGAGGGCAAAGAGGGATGGGAATTAGTAAGCATAGTTCACCAACCTCTTAGTGACTATAAAAGTCCTAATTTTTCTGGTTATCTCGCTTACTTCAAAAAGCCCTAAACTATGTTCATCCATAAATTTTAATGCCTTTCTTTTCGTAGTAAAAATCTATGGCCTTTGATGCTTCTCTGTCTAGCCAATCACGAGCCAATGCCATTGTTTTGCCTATGAGTTCTCCATTCTCCATTTCTGGATAAATATTTTTAGCTATAGGCTCAAAGCACTCAAAGACCTCAAGATATTTCTCCCTGATATTTGGTAAATTGTCCATTTTACCTCCCTATTGACCTCCTTAGTTTGTTATCTTATTATTCCCTTGAAGGTGCTATCTCTTAGAACGATTTGCCAGCATGCGAATTGGGGGCTAAGGGGTAGCGCCTTCTACTTTGTTTTAAGAGTTCCACTTCCCACTTAGGGATAAGAACTTCTCTACCCACACGCTGTATATTGAATCTATTATGTTTTACCCATCTCAAAACAGTTATACGATTAACGCCTAGCACTTGGGCTGCCTGACCTTCGGTATAAAAATATTCTGCAATTTTCATAAATTCCCCTTTAAATTGCCCCAAAACCCTTGACAAATATGTAACATTTGTGTTACTCTGAGTAATATAGAGGTTACATATTGATGGCCTTGAAAGATAAATATTTCACTGTCTCTGAAGCAGCTAAAGAACTGGGGGTAACTAGGCAAACTATTTCTCGCTGGATTAGCACTGGCAAAATACCTGCCGAAAAAATCGGAAGGGAAAAACTTATACTGAAGAAAGATATTCAGGATGCGCAAAAAAGAGCCCCCTTTATTAATTCTCTTATCGAACGCCTTCGGATACAGTTGGGTTACTCTGAGGAAGATAAGATTGAAGAAATTGGGCATTATGCAGGCTTGATTAAATTTCTTGTTACTAGGATAGATGGCACACGTGAAAGATTGGAAATCCCCGTTTCTAAAATGGAACTCGTTAAAACGGATAAGGGTAAATACTCTCTTCAAATGGATTTTGAAAGGATTGTAGAAGCAAAGTCGCAACCTAAAAAGAAGAAGAGGAGGTAATAAAGATGAGGAGTGGTGTGTCAGCACCACTCCTCGCTTTTTACTGGGGGCTTCATCTAGCGGCAGGATAGCGGTCCTTAAAATCGCCGACAGGGGTTCGAATCCCCTAGCCCCCACCCGAATATAAAGGGTACTAGCCACAGGATTGGTCGTCACTGAACTAGCACCCGTTGTCAAGGAGCTTGCGACCCCATGACTACTTATAATAATAATGAAAATGCTGGATTTGTCAAGCCTGCTCCCATTGTCAAGCAACTTAACGCTATTTTTAGGTCGATACCTGACAGGGATTTGATTGCTGATTTGAAAGCCCCTACTGGTAGGCCTGGATACACAGTCGAAGTCCTCTGGAAAACATATGTTGCTAGTGTCGTTCTCGGACTCCCGACATTCGCCAGCCTCATAAGGTCTTTGCAGAATAATCCATTGCTGGCGGTAGCTTGTGGTATAACAAGTGCTGATGGTATCCCGACTAAGTTTGCCTATTCTCGCTTTATGCGTAAACTGTCGAAGCCTAGGAATGTAACCAAAGTCAAAAATGTCATGCGGAGCCTCACCAGAAGCCTTTACAATAATTTGCCCGATTTCGGCAAGAGCGTGGCTATTGATAGCACCGACCTGAAAGCGTGGGCTAACGGGGCAAAGAAGCCTGTAGCTGACCCTGATGCTACATGGGCTGCCAAGCTTGATACATCGAGTAAAAAGAAATTTTACTTTGGGTACAAGCTTCACCTTTTGGTGGATACCCAATTTGAGCTTCCCATAGCTGCCAATGTTACGACTGGCTCTGCCAGCGATGTCCGTATTGCCAGTCGTGTTCTCCAGCAAGCGAGGTACACTTACGGCAAATTCCATCCTGATTACGTTATGGCTGACGCAGGATATAGTAGTAAAAAGTTGAGATATCTTGTAAAGCGCCAATATCGAGCAGAGCCAATCATTAAGGTTAATCCAGCCCATAAGAAAGCCCTGTTCCCTGAGACCGAGGAATGGAAAGCCCTCTACAATAGACGCAGCTCTATTGAGCGTGTCTTTGGCAGGCTCAAGGGCTACAGGCGACTGAATAACATCACCATCCGCCGTCGTCATAAAGTAACCGTCCATTGTTTCCTTTCACTCATTGTTGTTCAGGCACAAGCCCTACATAGTGCCATGAGTAATCAAATATCTTCTGTTAGACAGTGTGTTCACGCTGTCTCTTGACTGGTTGGCTCGTCGCCTGAGGATGCAACCTTCGCTTTCCTTTCAGCCAATTGCCTTGGCAACACATAGACATAACGGAAGAACCATCGAGAGAACTCTGATACTTCCTCTGCATCATCTTTATCTGCCCACTTCTTCTGCTTTGTCCCATGCGCTCCGAGCTTTCCACCTAGACGACCTTCGTGTGCCCATTCTTTAAGTTCAGGTGTGATTTTCCGCTTACTTTCGAGGTCGTCTATTTGGGTAAACAAGTCTTTCCCTACTGCTCCTAAGTCATTCATAGCCTCCCCTAAGGCTCTTCTACACATAGTCACGCACCCATTCCAAATTCCATCATTAAGTGATTTAATCGCCTCACCAAAAGCAACTTTTACATCTTCGGGGAGTTCTTCATCTGGGTCAAATTCATGCTTTGGGTAACTATCTACGATTGTGTCTCTGTCTTGCTGTGATGGAGTCACGAAATAAACGGGGGTTCCGCAGTTTTGGCATGTATCCAGTGATACCCAACCTGCTAGGTGTCCACCGTGCTTTTGACCATGAAGGTCAAAATTAGATAAACCCTTACAATAGGGGCATTTTCTTAGTGGCATAACTTCCCTCCTTCTTGTGTTTGATTGGGTCAATTTTACGCCACTTTTTGGTTTCTTGCTAGTCAACATTTGTTTCCCCTTTCGAGTTTCGCAACAAGCTATGTATCATAATAAAAAGGTATTCTATGCTATAATTTAAAAAAGCGGTTATGAGACCGGGGAGGGTAGCTATGTCCAAGCATATCTTTCGGGGTCTGGCGGTTCTTTTCATGGTAGTTCTGGCGACGGTGTTGCTGGCGGTGCCGGTTTCAGCCGCTGAGGTGCGCGGGCTGGAGAGCGTCACCATCGCCAGCGGAGAGGTTGTTGACGACGACCTCTATGTTGCCGGTAACTCCATTACTATTGACGGCACCGTTAACGGCGACCTCTGGGCTGCCGGCGGCACGGTAACTATCAACGGCCGGGTCAACGGCGACGTGGTGGCCGCCGTAAATACGATGAGCATTGACGGCGAGGTCGGCCAGGCGGTGCGGGTGGTAGCGGCTGAGGTTAACATCGGCGGTTATATCGGCGATGACCTATTCTTCGGCGGCGGCGACTTGACCATCAGCAGCACCGCTACCATCGGCGGCGACCTCCTTTTCGCTGCCGGCAAGGTTCGCATTAACGGCGTTATCAGCGGTTACATCAGGGGCGCTGGCGGTGAAGTTACCCTGGCCGATGGGGTGGGGGGAGACGTCAAGCTTGGGGTTGACGCACTGACCGTAGCTTCTAGCACCGTTATATTGGGCAACCTGACCTACACCAGCGAGAATGAAGCCGTTATCCATTCCGGCGCTCAAATCGTGGGCACGGTTACCCACTTGGCCGGGATGGAATGGCCGTTTAGAGGCGGGCTCATCTCCACTATATTGGTTCGTTTGCTCAGCTTCCTGATGATTCTAGCCATCGGGGTAGTCATCATCCTGGTGGCGCCGAGAAGAATGACCCTGATGGCCGATACCATAAGAAATAAACCCTGGTGGAGTCTGGGGTGGGGGGCTATTCTCCTCTTTGCCACCCCGGTGGCGGCTATAGTGGTCTGCATCACCATTGTCGGCATACCCCTGGGGTTAATCGGTTTGGCCCTTTACGGAATAGCTATATACTTAAGCCAGATACTGGTAGCTCTGTTTATCGGGCGGTGGATATTGGGCTACTTTACCAAAACGGATTCCCGGGGGGTTATGGTGGGGGCGCTGGCGCTGGGGCTGGCTATTTTATGCCTGCTGCGGATGATTCCTTACGCAGGCTTTTTCATCGGGCTGGCGGCGGTACTCTTCGGCCTGGGAGCCGCTCTGGTCTCCTTGAGAAAATAAGCGATGGCAGAGACAAAGAAATACGAAGTGGCTATTATCGGGGGCGGGCCGGCGGGGCTTACCGCGGGGCTTTACACGGCGCGGGCGGGACTTAAGAGCCTGCTCATCGAGCGCGGCGCCTTCGGCGGGCAGATATTGAACACGCCGCTGGTGGAAAACTACCCCGGTTTCCCCGAGGGCATCTCCGGCGCCGAGCTGGGCGCGCTCATGCACCAGCAGGCGGCTAAATACGGGCTGAAGACGGTAACGGCTGCGGTCACGGGCGTGAAAGCGGGCAGGACGCATAAGATTACTACCGAGAAGGGCGACTTCGAAGCTGAGGCGGTTATCATCGCCACCGGCTCGGACTACCAGAAGCTGGGCGTTCCCGGCGAGGAAACGCTGGTGGGGCACGGCGTTTCCTACTGCGCCACCTGCGACGGCTTTTTCTTCCGCCAGCGGGAGGTAGCCGTGGTGGGTGGGGGCGATGCCGCTATCACCGACGCCCTGGAGCTAGCCCAGCACGCCACTAAGATTTACGTAATACACCGACGAGACCAGCTGCGGGCGGGGGAGGTGCTCCGGAAGCGGGCGATGGCGCAGCCCAAGATAAAGTTTGTCTGGGATAGCGTGGTGGAGGAGATTGTGGGTGGGGAGGTAGTCAAGGCGCTAAAGCTGCGTAATGTGAAGACCAATAAGTCTTCCACCCTGGAGGTGGCGGGCGTCTTTGTCGCTGTGGGGCTTAAACCCAACAGCCAGGAGTTTGCCGATATAGTGAAGCTGAGTAAGACCGGACACATCATCACCGACGAAATGATGGCGACCTCGACCCCCGGGCTATTTGCCGCCGGGGACGTTCGCCAGAGCTCAGCCCTCCAGGTTGCCTCGGCTGTCGGCGACGGCGCTACCGCCGCCAAGGCTGCTTTCGGCTATCTAAAGGAATAAAAGGTGGGGTGGTGGCGACCCCGGGGGGATTCGAACCCCCGATCTCCACCGTGACAGGGTGGCATGTTAGACCGCTACACCACGGGGCCGTTTCGCTAAGAAAAGTCTATCAGGGGCGCTTGGCCCTGTCAAGCTGATGCCTACGCCCAACTATTGTTGCATCAGTGGTTGTATGATATAATAGCTAATCTCAGTAGGTGAAGGAGTTTATGGTTACTAAAGAAAATATGGTTACCGAGGAAAGCAAAAATCTTCGCGATTACGAGCTGGTGGTGATTATCAGCCCCGAGGTCGCCGATGACAGCCTCGACGGCGTGGTGGATAATATCAGCCGCCTGATTACCCAGGATGGCGGCACGGTTGACGAAGTAGACCGCTGGGGTAAGCGTAAGCTGGCTTATCCCATTAAACATTTTCTGGAAGGCAATTACGTTCTGTTCCGATGCAAGTTGAAACCGGCATCGGGCAAAGAGCTTGAAGCGAACTTGCGAATTTCTGAGGAGGTGCTACGGCATTTACTGGTAAGATTAGACAGCTAATTTAAGGAAAAACGCCTGTTTCCTACGGATTTGGGTGAGGGCGAAAGGAGCTTATGGCGATGTTGACCCTGAACAAAGTGATGATTATAGGAAATGTTGGCACTGAACCCGAAATGCGTTTCACCCCTAACGGCAACCCGGTAACTTCGTTCCGTGTTGCCACCAACAGAGTTTACACCACCCCCGAAGGCGAGCGTAAGCAGGAAACGGAATGGTTTACCGTAGTCGCCTGGAACAGACTAGCTGAGAATTGCAACCAGTATCTGGCCAAAGGTCAGCGTGTTTATGCCGAGGGCAGGCTGCACACCCGTAGCTGGGAGGGCCAGGACGGGCAGCAGCGCTCCCGGTCGGAGATAGTGGCTAACCGGGTGCTCTTCCTTGACCGACAGGCAATGGCTCCCGTTTCCGGGGAGGGGGGCGAGGAGGCTACTCACAGCGAGCCGGAGCCGGCGGTGGTGGAAGATGTGCCCTTCCCCGATGAGGGTTAGAAATCTACTAGAAGGGTTTAGGTAATATAATAAGAGGTGGCTAGAAGAAGAGAAGAATCGAGAGGCAAAAGGCCGGGCAGGTCGAGATATGTACCGAGACGCAAGTTTTGTTCTCTCTGTGTTGATCACGTTAAGGAGATAGATTATAAAGACCCGGCTAAGTTGCGCCATTACATAACGGATAGGGGTAAAATCGGGCCCCGGCGTAAGACCGGTACCTGCGCCAAGCATCAGCGCGCCCTGGCGTTGGCCATAAAGAGGGCGCGGCACTTAGCCCTGTTGCCTTATGTACCGGCGCACATTCATAAGACAGGGGGCGTTGGTGTACGCGATTAGTCCGATATAGGGTGCCCTTATTCTTTTTCGACACCCTTATAAATCCGCTTTATCCCTCTCCCTTTGACACCCCGCAAATTACAGAAGTATAATCATCCTGATTCAATTACGGAGTTATTGTGCCCAAGAGAACTTATCAACCAAAGAGTATCCCCAGAAAACGAGAGCACGGCTTTCGAGCCAGAATGAGTACCCGTGGCGGTCGAGATGTCCTGAAGGCGCGACGGCTTAAGGGGCGTAAGCGCTTGACCGTGGTGTAACCATGCGAGGTGACCAATACCTTACCAGGTCGGAGCAGTATACCCTGGTCTATGAGAAGGGAAACTCCTGGGCGAGCGACCTGATGGTGATGAAGGCTTTGCCTAACCAGCTTGCCCGGTCCCGGTACGGGTTCTCGGTCGGCCGTCGGTTGGGTGGGGCGGTGGTGAGAAATCGGGTTAAACGCCGTCTGCGGGAAATCCTGCGCGCGTTGCCGCTGGAGGGGGGATGGGATATCATCTTTATCGCTCGTCCTAAGGCGGCGCTGGCTAGCTTCGCGAACTTGGAGAAAACAGTCCGGGGGTTGCTCTCCCGGGCCAAAATATTAGCGAGGGAGTATGAAGGAGCTTGCCTTAGGGCTGATTAAGTTTTATCAGGCTACGCTTTCGCGGATTATGCCGCCTAATTGCCGTTTTACCCCGACCTGCTCTCAATATACCTATGAGGCTATTTCTCGTTTCGGCTTTTTTAAGGGGGGTTGGATGGGGGCCAGGCGCATCGCCCGTTGCCACCCGTTTCATGCCGGCGGCTATGACCCGGTGCCACATATCGATTGTGGAGGGAATGGCTAAGTGAGGATTAGAAACAAGGTGCTGCCGGCGGGCAAGATTAGCCTGCTTATCGTCTTGCTCTTGGTGGGGCTTTTGGTAACCGGTTGTACCGGCATCAGGGGTTCCCCTGAAGGCGGTTCCGGCGCCACGATAGCCGATGGGACTATATTTTTATCGCCTTCTTTAAAACAGGCCGGGGGTTTCGGCTGTTCGTCGCCGGCGGTGCAAGGTAAGCTGGTGGCGGTGAACGCGGAGACAGGCGTTCAGCGCTGGGAGGTTCCGCTGACAGGTGCGGTGTCGTCGGGTGGCTTCGGCTGTTCCCAGAGTTCGATACCGGTGGCTGTTTACGGCAGCCCCGCTTTGTTCGAAGACCTGGTCTATGTTGCCGGCTATAACGGCAAGGTTTATGCCCTTAATGCCGAGTCGGGGGCGTTGCGCTGGGTCTATCCCCGTGAGGGCAACATAGACTCCATCGTCGGCGGTGTGGCAATCGCCCTGGATAAGCTCTATTTCGGCTGCGCCGACGGCAATGTCTACGCCCTGGACGCCGCTACCGGTGACCTGCTTTGGGAGTTCGCCACCGAGGACAAGATATGGTCAACACCTGTCGTTGACGGGGAGACGCTTTACCTGAGTTCCTTCGATAAGAAGCTCTATGCCATCAGCGCCGCCGACGGCAGTGAAAAATGGCAGTTTGAGGCGGAGGGGGCTTTCGCTTCTACGCCGCTGGTCAATAACGGCACGATTTATATCGGCACCCTCGACCGCTACTTCTATGCTATAAGTGCCGTCGACGGCACGCTGAAGTGGGAATTCCAGGCCGAAAAGTGGTTCTGGACGAGGGCGGTGGTTTTTGAGAACACCGTCTATGTCGGCTGTTACGACAATAAGGTCTATGCCTTAGATGCCTTGAGTGGGAATAAGATAACCGAGTTCGACCTGGAAAGCCCGGTACGTTCCTGGGGAGTCCTGGTCGAGGACAGGGTTCTTATCGCCACCGAGGAGGGCAAGATATACACCATAGATGCGGTTAACAACCAGCTCGGGCTTTTCGCGGATATAGAGGAGACGATATACGCCCCGCTTTCTCTTAGCGAGGGCGTTCTCTATGTTTATACCCAGGAGCAGAACCTCCACGCCCTTAACGCCGATACCGGGGTGAGGCTGTGGATTCAGCCCGTTAAATAACAGTGAGGTGGGTTTTTAGTGGGAATAGGTGACATCTGGAATCTAATCGCCATGCAGCCGGTGATAAACGTCCTCATCGTGCTGACTCACTTCCTATTCAATAACTTCGGGCTGGCTATCATCGCCCTGACGCTTATCGTTAACGGCGCGATGTTCCCCCTGACCCTGAAGCAGATTCGCGCTTCCAAGGCAATGCAGGAGATGCAGCCCAAGATTGCCGAGCTTAAGAAGAAGTACGGCAAAGACAAGGAAAAAATGGCCCGGGAGCAGATGAAGCTCTATAAAGAGTCGGGGGTTAGTCCGGCCGGCTGCCTGCTGCCGATGTTAATCCAGATGCCTATCTGGATTGCCCTGTTCCAGTCGATAATGCGGGTGCTGGCGGTAATCCCGGAGAATCTGGCGGGGCTTTCCCAATATCTCTATTCCTGGCCGATGGTATATTCCACGCTGCCTCTGAATAACCATTTCCTCTGGTTGAACCTGGCCAGCGGCGACATGTTCCTGGCGCTGCTGGTGGGGGGAACGATGTGGGTGCAGCAAAAGATGGTGATGACGCCAACAGTCGACCCCTCTCAGAAGACCCAGAGCAGTTTGATGCTCTGGATAATGCCCATTATGTTTGCCTGGTTGACCCTGTCGTTCCCCAGCGGGCTGGCCCTTTTCTGGGTGACTTCGAACCTGTTCAGAATCGGTCTGCAGTACTGGATAGGGGGGTGGGGTGGCCTGAGGAAGTCGTCGCCCAAGAAGGATACCGGCCGGGATAAGAAGTATAAAAAGCGCATCGCCGAGGTAGAAGAAGCGTCTACGGGCGGTGCTGATGTTGTGCCCAGTTCGGCACAGGAAGAGGATGTGAGCTATGAAGAGTCTGGAGACAAGCGGCCGGACAGTGGAGGAGGCTATCGAAAAAGCCCTAGAGACTCTAAACGTAAGCCGCGAAAAGGTGGAAGTCACCGTCGTAAAAGAGGGTAAGCACGGTATCCTGGGTCTGGGAGCCGAAGAGGCTATAGTAAGAGTTGAGCCTCTGGCCGGTGCGCCAGAGAATCCAGAGAATATGGACGATATGGCCAGGGAGGTCCTGGAGACGCTTCTGGCCCGGATGGGGGTGGCGGCTTCGGTGGATTGCCAGACCAAACCCCCGGCGGAGGGCGATGAGAAGGCCGTTGAGGTCATTACCCTTGATGTGACCGGTGACGACCTTGGTATCCTTATCGGGCGGCGGGGGCAGACCCTTTCCTCTCTACAGTATGTCGTCAGGCTTATCTTGGCCCATCAGACTCAAGCCAGGGTGCCGATAGTTATCGATGTCGAGGGCTATAAACAGCGCCGCTATGAAGCGTTGCAGGCTTTGGCCCAGCGTATGGCGGAGCAGGTCAAGACCAGAGGCAGACCCTTTACCCTGGAGCCGATGCTGGCTTACGAAAGGCGCATTATCCACCTGGCTTTAGCCGACGACCCCGATGTCACCACCGAGAGCGTTGGCGAAGGCGAGTCCCGCAAGGTAGTTATTATGCCCCGTGAGCAATAGCCGTTAGGCTTTGATTGCTTAGAAAATAATGGGGAAGGGGGACGAGAAATGGCCAAGACTGACTGGGCGGGGCTTAGCGACAAGATAGACCGTTTGCTCCGTCTGAAGGCAAGCCCGGTCGCTTATAAGCGACTGGAAAAGGCGTCGGAGCTGGATAAAATACCGGACGTAGTGCCCCTTAACCGCCACGCTTCTTTTTGCCAGGTGCCGGCGATGGTGCGCACCATGGGCTTAACGGTATCCGCTACCAGAGAAGACTTCGGTGAGCGCTGCGCTCGCATCAACGGGCTGGCGCCGACTACCGAGAAGCAGGTCGCCTGGGAGGCGGAGCAATTTGCTAATACCTGGTTTGCCGATGTGGACGAAGCCAAAAAACAGATGGCGGAATACCCCACCGTACCCCCCGGAGAGGCCGTCGTGCTCGCCCCATTGGCGGCGGGTAAATTCGAGCCCGATGTCGTCTTAATCTACGCTAATCCGGCGCAGATGATGCTCCTCATGAACGCTCTCCAGTTCAAGGACTACGAGCGCTTTCAGTTTTTCTTCATCGGCGAGGGTTCCTGCGCCGACGGACTGGCGCAGTGTTATACCACCGGCAAGCCGGCGCTGGCTATTCCCTGCCTGGGCGAGAGGGCCTTCGGCGCCGTCACCGAGGACGAGATGGTCATGGCGTTGCCACCGGGGATGGTAGCCAAGGCGGTTGAGGGCTTGCAGGCGCTTAAGGCCAGGGGCATCGGCTACCCGATTAACTATCTCGGGCCCGCGTGCGACCCCTCACCGGTGCTGACGATGATATATCCCGAGTGGTGGGAACGCCGTTAACCTTAAATATAAGCGCTTGTTTTATTTTTCGAGCTGTGCTAACCTTTAGCGGTAAAGGCAGTGACGGAGAGGAGTAGGGGGAGAGCGGGCACTAAAGCGAGTCTGGCAGGGTGAGAGCAGACGTTACCGTCCCCCGAAAATCGCTCCTGAGCCACCAACCGAACGGTGCCAGCACTTAGTAGACTTGGTCGGTAGCGTCAACCGTTATCACTGACGAGGGCATTAGAATGTGTCCTAAAAAGGAGTGCCCTTGCTTTATAGTGGGGGAAATAGGGTGGTACCGCGGGTAAAATCCCGTCCCTAGGGGGCGGGATTTTTGACATACAGGGGGTTTTATGTTTGAGCCTGTCGGCAGTAAAGTGAATTTTCCGCAGGTCGAGGAGAAGGTCCTCAGCCTGTGGAGGGATAAAAACATCTTCGAACGCAGCCTGGAGGCAAGGCAGGACGGCAAACTTTTTGTCTTCTACGAGGGCCCGCCGACGGCTAACGGCAGCCCGGGGATACACCACGTGCTGGCGCGCGTCTTTAAGGACATCATCCCCCGCTATAAGACGATGAAGGGTTTTTATGTGCCGCGCATCGCCGGCTGGGACACTCACGGTTTGCCTATAGAGCTGGAGGTGGAGAAGGCGCTGGGGCTTAGCAGCAAGAAGGATATCGAGCGCTACGGCATCGATAAGTTCAACGCCCGCTGCCGTGAGAGCGTTTTCAGCTACCTCAAGGAGTGGCAGGCGATGACCGAGCGCATTGCCTTCTGGGTCGACTTGGATAACGCCTACGTCACCATGAAGAACGACTATATCGAGACCGTCTGGTGGGCGATAAAGGCGATGTGGGAGAAGGGTTTAATCTACCAGGGCTATAAGGTCACTCCCCACTGCCCCCGCTGCGGCACCTCGCTTTCGTCCCATGAGGTCGCCCTCGGCTATAAGGACGCCGAAGACCCATCGGTTTACATAAAGTTCAGGGTGGCGAAGGCATCGGATAAGCTGCCTTCGGACAAATCCGTCTACCTGTTGGCCTGGACGACGACGCCATGGACGCTACCGGGTAATACGGCTGTAGCTGTAGCCGCCGACGCCGACTACGCCGTCCTGGAGGGTGAAAACGATTACCTCATTATGGCTTCGACGCTGGTGGAGGTGGTGGGGCTTGAGGGCTACAAAGCGGTGAAAAAGCTGAAGGGTAAAGATTTGGTCGGTATTACCTACGAACCTTTGTTTAACCCCCACGATTTCGGGGTGGAGAGACGGCTAATGAGCGAGGGGCTGCCGCTGCAGGATGAGAAAAAGGACCTGACCTACCGGGTTATCGCCACCGATTTCGTCTCTCTGGAGGAGGGGACGGGTATCGTCCACATGGCGCCGGCTTACGGTGAGGTGGACTACGAGGCGGCGGTAGAAAACGGACTGGACTTCGTCCACACCGTCGATTTGCAGGGCAATGTCATCGGGGACTATCCCTTTGCCGGCAAGTTCGTTAAGGACGCTGACGCGCTGGTCCTCGAAGAGCTGGAGAGGAAAGGTCTGCTCTTCCGCAGCGAGACGATAAAACACACCTATCCCTTCTGCTGGCGCTGCGAGACGCCGCTGCTCTACTATGCCAAGCAGACCTGGTATATCCGCACGACGGCGGTAAAAGACGACCTTATTGCCCGCAACGACGAGATAAACTGGTACCCGGAGCACATCAAGTACGGGCGCTTCGGCGACTGGCTGCAAAATAACGTCGATTGGGCTTTCTCCCGTGAGAGATACTGGGGGACGCCGCTGCCGGTCTGGCGCTGCGAGTCCTGCGAGAATTACGAATGCGTGGGCGGCATAAAAGAGTTGCAAGACAAGGCGGGCTTTTCCGGCTTCAAGGAGCCTCTGGACTTGCACCGCCCCTTCGTCGACGAGCTGACCTTCGATTGCCCAAAGTGCGGGGCTAAGATGCAACGCGTGACCGAGGTAATCGACTGCTGGTTCGATTCTGGAGCCATGCCCATAGCCCAGCACCACTATCCCTTCGAAAATGAGACCATGCTCGAGGACGGCAGGTTCCCCGCCGATTATATCAGCGAGGCGGTCGACCAGACGCGGGGCTGGTTCTACAGCCTCCATGCCATAGCCACCCTGCTCTTTAACAAGCGCTGTTACAGTAATGTTATCTGCCTGGGGCATGTCCTCGACGCCAAAGGCGAGAAGATGAGCAAGGCAAAGGGGAATATGACCGAGCCCTGGGCGGTCATCAATAAATACGGGGTCGATGCCCTGCGCTGGTATTTCTTCACCAGCACGGCGGCGGGAAACGTCTATCGCTTCGACGAGTCTATGGTGGCCGAGGTGAGCCGCCGCTTTCTGTCCACGCTGTGGAACGTCTATTCCTTCTTCGTTACCTACGCCAATATCGACAATTTCGTCCCCGAAAAGAAAGCAGCAACGGAGCTTTCCGAGCTCGACCGCTGGATTATCTCCGAGCTTAACCAGCTTATCGCCGACGTGGACGGGGGGCTGGGGGGCTATAATCCCACCGAGGCGGGGCGAAAGATAGAGGGCTTTGTCGACGAGCTTTCCAACTGGTATGTGCGCCGCAGCCGAAGGCGTTTCTGGAAGAGCGAGAGCGACGCCGATAAGCTGGCGGCCTACAACACGCTCTATCAATGCCTGGTGACGTTAGCCAAGCTGCTGGCGCCCTTTACCCCGTTTCTGGCCGAGGCGATGTACCGGAACCTGGTAGTTTCAATGGCGCCTAATGCCCCGGAGAGCGTGCATTTAGCCGATTTCCCAGTCGCCGATAAAACTAAGATTGACAAGCAGCTTGGCGAGGATACCAGGCTGGTGATGAAAGTATCACGTCTGGGACGGGCGGCCAGGAGCGAGGCGGGTGTCAAAGTCCGGCAGCCTTTGGATAAGGTTGTCGTCGAGGTAAGCTCCGAGCGCGAGCGGGAAGCTTTAAGACGCCTGGAGGCTCAGGTGCGGGAAGAGCTTAATGTACAAAGCTTGGAAATTGTTTTTGGAACCTCAAAAGATGTGATAATTGGTGTGCCTAGGGCTGAGGCCTTTGTTTCTGCCTATCCTCCTGTGATTGTATCAGAGGGCGGCCACAAGGTGGAAATCTCTAGAGATTTCCCTCTGGATCTTGAGGCCGAGGGAGTCGCCCGGGAGATAGTTAGACGGTTGCAGACGATGCGCCGTTCGGCGGGCTTCGACATTGCCGACCACATCGCCACCTGTTACCGGGGGGATGATTATATCAAGCAGGTGATGAGCGACTTTGCCGACTACATCAAGCAGGAAACGCTATCAAAGGAGCTTGTCGAGGGCACACCTGGAAAGGATGCTTTCACCGAGAGCCACAAGCTGAGCGGTCACGAAATCACGCTGGGGGTCAGGCGGCTGGACTAGGACGGCGGCGGGTTTTCCTCCAGGGTGGCGTAGGTGATATTGCTGCTGTCACCGCGCCAGTAGACTATTTCTATATGTTGCCCGATTTCCTTGGAGTATATTGCCTGCATTAGCGCCTCGGCGGTGGTTATCTCTTCGCCGTCAAGGTGGGTTATGATATCGCCGGCCTGGATTCCGGCGTCGGCGGCGGGGCTGCCCACCGCTACCTGGATAACCAGCGCGCCTTCGTCCACCGCCAGGTCGTATCTCATCACCACGTACTCGTTTACGGTATAAGGCTCCGCCCCCAGCCAGGGACGCACCACGTAGCCGTTCTGGATTAGCTCCTCGATTATGGGCAGAGCCGTGTCGCTGCTGATGGCGTAGCCCATACCCTCGACGCCCACCTGGGCGACTTTAATGCTGGTGATGCCGATGACTTCGCCGGCCATGTTGACCAGGGGGCCGCCGCTGTTACCGGGGTTGATGGCGGCATCGGTCTGGATGAGGTCGTCCAGCGTCTGTCCCTCCGAAACCAGCAGGGAGACGTTCTTGGCGCTGACGATGCCCTTGGTGGCGCTGATGCCCATGCCCAGCGAGTTGCCGATGGCCACTACCCAGTCGCCCACTCTTAACATACCGGAGCTGCCCACACTAGCCGTGGGCAGGTTGTGGGCGTTGACCTTGATTACGGCCAGGTCGCTTAACGAGTCGGTGCGTATAGTCACGGCGGGGAAGGTCCTGCCGTCGGCCAGGGTTACGGTGACGCTCTGTGCCCCTTCCACCACGTGGTTGTTGGTCACGATAATCCCGTCTTCATCTATAATCCACCCCGACCCCGCCCCCTGCTGTTCGTAGGGGCGGTTGAAGATGTCATAGCTGACGTACTCGGTGTTGATGGCCACCACCGAGGGCTTGACCAGAGCTACCACGTCGGCGATAGAGGGTAAATCCGAGTTTTCGCCCTCTACGGCGGGCGGCGTCCAGCCGGGGTCGATGGGGTTGTTCGGGCCCGGAGATAAGGCGTCGGAGGGCGAAGAGCCGTCCGTATCAAGCATCGAACAGCTGCTCACCAGAAGGCTAAGGATTATAATGAGGGCGATGACAAGGTGGTTTATCTTTGGTAATTTCATGGCTATTTTATTTTAGCACGGGGGCGGGGCGGAGGCAAAGTGATTTTTGTCACCAGTTCTGTCAGCTTTCCAAAGAAGCCGAAATCTGCTATAGTTTACCCCAGTCCTATAAAGGAGAGGGTCTTGGTAGCTGAGACGTTGATAGCTAAAGCCAGAAATGAAGGCCGGACGGTACTGACCGAGGTTGAGTCCAAGCAGCTTTTAAGCCAGGCGGGAATCGACGTGGTTGAGACCAAACTTGCCACCTCCAGGGAGGCAGCCATTTCCCTAAGCGGGGAACTGGGCTTTCCGGTGGTATTAAAGATAGCCTCGGCGGATATCGTGCACAAGAGCGACGCTGGCGGGGTTAAGCTGGGGCTGGAAGACGCGGAGGCGGTGGGGCAAGCCTATGATGACATTATGGCAGCGGCTGAGCGAAAACACCCCAAAGCCAATATTCTGGGGGTGGTGGTGCAAAAGATGGCGCGCCCCGGCGTCGAGGTGATTATCGGCATGTCCAAGGATGACCAGTTCGGGCCCGTTTTGATGTTCGGGCTGGGTGGAGTCCTGGTGGAGGTGCTTAAAGACGTATCCTTCCGGCTGGTTCCCCTGGCTAAGAGGGATGCCGCCGAGATGGTCAGGGAGATAAAGGGCTACCCCCTGCTCGAAGGCTATCGGGGGCAGGAAGCGGTGAAGATATCCTACCTGGAGAAGTTGTTGCTCAAGGTGTCCGATTTTGTGGAGAAGAATCCTGAGGTTAAGGAGCTTGACCTCAACCCTATTTTCGCCTATAGCGATGGCGCTTTAGCCGTAGATGCCAGAGTGATACTAGAAAAAAGCAAAAAATGAACCTGAAACAGATGTTGGAGCGGGCGGCGGAGCGCTACGCGGGCAAGACGGTAATCGTCATGGGCGAGCGCAAGCTGTCCTATAGCGAGCTTGACGAAGCCTCAAATAAAGTAGCTAACGCCCTGGTGGGGATGGGGGTGGCTAAGGGCGATAGGGTCGCCCTGCTGCTGGCTAACAGCCCCGAGTTTGTCGCTGTCTACTTCGGAGTGATTAAAATCGGCGCTATAGCCGTGCTGCTCGACCCCAAGTATAAACTCACCGAGCTGGTTTCCATCTGCGACGACTCCCAACCCAAGGTCCTGGTAACGGAAAGTCCCTGCCTGGAGCAATTAGCCCCCGTTTTAGACAGGTTCAAGTCCGTGGAACGGGTTATCGCCCTCAGTTATAAGAATAAGGGAGATTTCCTCGGCTACGAAGAGATAATGGCCGAAAGCTCCTCGGAGGCGATTGCTGCCGAGCCTGCGCCCGAAGATATCGCCCACGTCGCTTACACCTCGGGCCCTTCCTTTCATCCCTGCGGGGTGGCTATGTCCCATCAGGCGTTGGTCAAGGAAGCAGCCATATCGGGCGACAGCTTCCAGCAGACGGATAAAGATATCGTGGTGCTGTTCGCCCTGCCTATGCACCATGCCTTCGGGCTGGTGGTAGTAATGATGACGGCCATTATTAAAGGCAGCCAGGTGGTAATCCTGCCCGGGCTGTCCGTCGAGAGCTTGTTCGAGCTTACCGAAAGGGAGAAGGCTACCATATTTATGGGAGTGCCCTTCGTTCACGGGTTGATAGTCGATGCCGTCGAAGCCGGCGGGATAAAGCACGATATTAGCTCTCTCCGTCTCTGGGGCACGGCCGGAGCCGCCATGCCGACCAATATCGCCCAAAAGGTGAAGCAGCACATCGGCTTGACCCCGGTTAACTTCTGGGGGATGACCGAGTCGGCGGCTCAAGTCAGCTGTACCGCCCTCGACGGACGGGGACCAGCGAGCTCGGTGGGTAAGTCCTTATCCGGCTGGGAGCTGAGGATAGTGGATGACGGGGGCAGGGAGCTGCCCGCGGGCGAGACGGGCGAGATAGTGGTCAGGGGGCCGATTATGAACGAGTACTATAATAACCCCCAGGCGACGGCTCAGGTGATTAAGGACGGCTGGCTCTATACCGGTGATGTCGGCTGGCTGGATAAGGCGGGCTGGCTGTTTCTGGCGGCGGGCCGCAAGAAAGACATGATTATCAGCAAGGGGCAGAATATCTGCCCCAGCGATATCGAAGAGATAATCGGCACTCACCCCAAGGTGGCTGAGGTAGCGGTGGTGGGCATCGCCGACCAGTCGAGGGGCGAGACGCCGCGGGCGGTCATCAAATTAAAGGCGGGCGAAGAGGCTACCGAACAAGAGATAAAGAAGTTCTGCCTGGAGCACCTGGCCAACTATAAGGTGCCCCGGGAGATTATCTTTGCCGGGTCTCTGCCTAAGACCGCCGACGGCAAAATTGATAAGGAAAGCCTTAAATGAAGCGAAGAGTTGTCGTTACTGGAATGGGCATGGTAACCCCGCTAGGGGTGGGGGTGGAGGCAAGCTGGCAGGCTCTATGCCAGGGGAAATCGGGGGTGGGGCCCGTTAGCCATTTCGACGCCGGCCAGTTCCGCACCAAGATTGCTGGTGAGGTTGACGGTTTTAATCCTCACGACTTTATCGACCGCAAGCTGGTAAGGCGTGGCGATCGTTTTATCCACTTCGCCCTGGCGGCAGCGCGAATGGCGCTGGAAGATTCAAAGCTTAAGATAACCTCCGCCAACGATGAGCGGGTGGGGGTGTCGGTGGGGACGGCTATGGGGGGCATAGAGAGCATCGAGAAGAACCACGAGCTTTTGATTAAGGGGGAGCGCCAGAAGATTTCTCCCTTCTTTGTGCCCAGTTTCCTCTGTAATATGGCTACGGGGCAGGTCGCCATTCAATTCGGGGCTAAAGGAGCCAATATGTGCACGGTGACCGCCTGCGCCTCGGGGACGCACGCCATCGGCGACGCCGCTATCGTTATCCAGCGCGGCGATGTCGATGCCATGATTGCCGGCGGCACCGAGGCGGCAATAAGGCCGTTGGTCTTTGCTGGATTAGACCCGCTCAAAGTAATGTCGGCCCGAAACGATGAGCCGGAAAAAGCCAGCCGTCCCTTCGATAAGGGGCGCGACGGTTTTATTATCGGTGAGGGGGCGGGTATGGTCATATTGGAGGAACTGGAGTCCGCCCAAAAGCGGGGGGCTAAGATTTACGGCGAGGTGTTGGGCTACGGCTTAAACAGCGACGCCTATCACATCACCGCCCCCGACCCCGAGGGCGCTGGGGCGGCCAGTTGTATGAGGCTGGCTTTAGAAGACGCGGCTATCTCTCCCAGCCAGGTTGACTATATCAACGCCCACGGCACCTCGACGAAGCTCAACGACCTCTCCGAGACCAAAGCTATAAAGAGCGTCTTCGGCGAGCGCAGCCACAAGATACCGATTAGCGCCAACAAATCAATGATGGGGCATATGTGGGCCGGGGCGGGGGTGGTGGAGGCGATAGCCTGCCTGCTCACCATTAAAGATGGCATTATACCGCCGACCATCAACTACGAGACTCCCGACCCCGAGTGCGACCTCGACTACGTGCCTAATACGGCTCGAAAGGCCGAGGTAAAGATGGTCCTCTCCAATTCCTTCGGCTTCGGCAGCACCAACGGCTGCCTGATTCTGGGGAAGTTCTCTCCCTAGAAAACCTCCTTTTGCCCGGTTAGCTATTGTCAAAAATGATGATGTATGCTATATTTTATATACCTAGAATTACTATGTATATAGATTAACAAGCTATTTCACGTCGTCAAGGCAGCAGTTCCGGTATATAAAAAAGAAAGGAGGTGAGCGCTAGATAATGAAATTCCTAAGTTTAGCCATCTGTTCCCTGGGTGTGTGGGTGTTCCTGACCCCGTTAGTGACGGCTGATTGGGTTAGTTACGTCTTTGGTGGCCTAGCCGCCGTACTGGCCTTCCTGGGTATGATGATGATGAAGTCGTAGTCTTTAGAGGCTATGGGTATCCACTAATGAAATCTAGCCAAAACTCACCGAAACTAAGATGGAGCTGCTGCCTTGGCCAACCTGCCCTTAACCCTATATTTTAAAGCGTATTGCAAAGCGGAGGGCTCTGTATTATTATAATACATAGGGTCACTAGGTGTTTTAGAGCGAGGTGAATGGAATGGCACAGAGGCGCGAGCTTATCAAGGGCAGTTTTGATTCCCTGATTCTTTGCTTACTGGACCAGCAGCCGATGTACGGCTACCAGATTATAAAGGAGCTGGAGAGCAAGAGCGAAGGCTATTTCCGCTTTAAGGAAGGCACTCTCTATCCGGCTCTACACCGCCTGGAGCAAACGGGCTTAATCGAGGGCGAGTGGCAGATGCTGGCCAACGGACGGCAACGAAGATATTATAATATCACGGAAAAGGGGCTCCACGGCCTGGAAACCAAGCGGAGCCAGTGGCTGGATTTCCTGGCAGCGATGAACCTGATTATTCGGCCCGAGTCCGACTGATATGAGGTTATGAATTGGCAACGGCTCTGAGTCACTATCTGGACAGTGTGAGGGAGAACCTGAAGCTTGACCGCTTCACGGAGCAGGAGGTCATCCAGGAGCTGGAAACACATATCGAGGATGAGCTCCAGGAGCTGAAGGATGCCGGGCTATCGGATGAAGAGGCGGCTGAAGCCTGTTTGACGGTTATGGGCTCAGCCAAGACGCTCGCCCACCAGATATACGAGAGCCACAGCCAAGGCAGCTGGACTCAAGCGCTGTTTACCGCTATGCCCCACCTGCTTTTCGGTCTCCTCTTTGCCCTCAGCTGGTGGCAGGGTGTTATCGGGATTTTAGCCGTGCTGGTGGCGGTCCTGAGCGTGGTGGTCTACGGGTGGTGGCGGGGCAAACCCTACTGGCTTTTCTCCTGGCTTGGTTACTCCTTGCTGCCGGTGGTCTTTGCCGGCCTTCTACTGCTCTATTTACCCGCGGGGTGGGACTGGATTGCCGTACTCATCTACATCCCCACGTCGTTATGGCTGGTCTGCGCCTTTACGCTTAAAACGATAAAGCGGGACTGGTTATACAGCTCGCTGATGTTGTTACCGCTGCCGATTATCATCGGCTGGTTCCTGGCGGTTGAGCCGGTGGACGGGGTGCCCGCCTACTGGACGCAGCGCCTCCAGGAGTTCGCCCCCTGGATAGGATTGACCTTTCTCTCCCTGGGGGTAGCCGTCACCACATTTATCCGCTTGAGAAAACGCTGGCTGAGGATATCGGTCCTGGTAATTTCGGGTCTGATAACCCTGACCATGATTGCTTATTATGCCGAGGGCAGGCTCAGCGTACCCGCCTTTTTAGCTCTGATCGTAGTGATGCTGATTCTACTGCTAAGCCCGGCTTTAGTGGAACGAACGCTAAAACACACCGGTTAACATCGTCCGGGGGACACTGGCAGTAGCTTTTTTGTGTTTTTGGCTAAAAGGAGGATACGTTTTTTTATGACTAAAAAAGTCGCCGTCATCACCGACAGCATAGCTTGCCTCACTAAGGAGCTGGTGGAGCAGTACGGCATCAGGATTGCCCCTATTAATCTCTACTTCGGGGACAAGGCCTACCGGGACTGGGTGGATATAACCCCCGATGAAGCCTACGAGCTGTTCCTGAAAGACCCCGATGCCTTTAGGACCTCGGGGAGCAATCCCCCGGAGTGGATGGAGGCTTGCCGTGCCGCCAGCCGGGAAACCGACAGCATTGTTTGTATTACCCTTTCCTCCAAGCTGAGCGTGGTCTATAACAGCGTACTGGATGTTAAAAAGCGCCTCAAGGATGAAATCCCCGGGCTTTCTATAGAGGTGGTGGATTCCCAGACGGTCACGGCTACCGAGGGCTTTGTCGCCCTGGCGGCGGCGCGGGCCGCTGAAGAAGGCAAATCGCTGCCCGAGGTGGTTAAAGCCGCCGAGGAAGTGAAGGGCAAGGTTGCCCTGGTTGCCTTCTTGGATACCATTCGCCATGTTTACCGCACCGGGCGCATACCCAAGATGGCGGCTCTGGCCGGCTCGGTGCTTAATATCAAGCCGATGCTCACCGTTTCCGGGGGGGTAGTCCGTTTTATGGGTGTGGTGCGGAGCCGCGAGCGGGGCATAAGGCAGATGCTTAAGAAAATGAGGGAGAAGGTGGGGCAAAACCCGGTCCACGTGGCGGTGATGCACGCCTTCGCCCGGGAAGAGGGCGAGAAGCTGAAGGAACGGGTTGACTCCGAGTTTAACTGCGTCGAGCTCTGGCTCACCGGCTTCAGCCCGGTGATGGGCTACGCCACCGGCACCGGCACGCTGGGACTGGCTTTCTATGAAGACTAGCCATTGACTACTTAAAATGCTAGAAGGTGAATAAGCCGTGAAATGGTGGCTGAAGGTAATACTGGCTGCCGTGCTGGCGGCAATCGCCGCCTTTCTGGGGATTTCGGTCTACCTGGGTCACTCGATGACGGCTATAGAGAGGGTGCCCGTTACCGAGACCCCCGCTATTTGCGGGCTCGACTATGAAGAGATTTCTTTCCCCGGCCGTGTAGACGAGCTGACCCTTTACGGCTGGTATCTGCCCGCTGAAGACGGCGACGGGGTCATTATTATGGTGCACGGCGCCGAACAGCATAGGGCCGACCCCGGCGTAAAGATGCTGGATATTGCCTGCGGACTGGTGGGGCACGGCTACAGCGTCCTCATGTTCGACCTGCGGGGGCACGGCGAATCCGATGGCGACAGGATGTCGGCGGGTTATTACGAGACCAGGGACTTAGGCGGCGCCGTCGACTATGTGGTGGGATTGGGCTTTGAGGATATCGGGGTGCTGGGCTTTTCCATAGGGGCGGTGACGGCCATTATGACCGCCGCCGACTGTGACGAAATAGACGCCATCGTCGCCGACAGCGCTTACGCCGACCTGAACGACATACTAGAACCCCAGTTTGCCGAGCGCACCAGTTTCCCCACCTTTTTCCTCCGCCCCCTGCTCTTCATGGTCAAGATGATGTACGGCATCGACTTTACCTCTATCAAGCCGGTGGAGGTGGTGGGCAATATCGCCCCCCGCCCCATCCTCTTTATCCAGGGCGAGCTCGATGATACCGTGCCCGTGGCGCATGCCTATAGCCTGCTGGAAGCCTCCGATAACCCGAAAAACCAGCTCTGGCTGCTGCTCGATGTCGGCCACGTCGAGGCTTACATCACCTATCCCGAAGACTATATGGACATGGTGACCGCTTTCTTCGACGACGCTTTAAGGTAATTGCCCCGATTTTTGCCCTATTGTGTCTAGCCAAACCAGGCTAAACCTTCTATAATGGGGGCATGGTTAGTCAGCTTGTTTCTGACCTGCAGCGACTGACTGATGGTCTGGGGGAACTCCCCGAGCCAGTGGTCAAGCCGGCTTTTGTCGCCGTCAGCGGCCTGCCGGGAACGGGAAAATCCTACTTCTGCGCTAAACTGGCTGAGAAGCTGCCCTTCGTTATCCTGGAGAGCGACACCCTGCGTAAGACGCTTTTCTCGCCGCCGAGCTACAGCCCTGAGGAGAGCGCCCGCCTCTTTCGGATACTGCACCGCCTCATCGAAAGGCTGCTCAAAAAGGGCATTCCCCTTATTCTCGATGCCACTAACCTGTCGGAGCGGGACCGGGAACGCCTCTACAATATCGCCGACCGTATCGACGCCAGGCTGATTCTGGTGCGTGTAGAGGCGCCCCCCGATCTGGTCTACCAGCGGCTTAAAGCCAGAAGTAACGGAGAAGATTCAGGGAATAGCTCGGATGCCGACTGGGAGGTCTACCGCAAGATGAAGCCCACGGTGCAGAAAATCAGCCGCAGACACTATGCTGTGGATAGCTCGCGGGATATCACTCCCGTGCTGGACAAGGTGGTCAGGGAGGCGAGTCGCTAGAAAAGCAACGGATTAAAGATAGGGGGTTATTTGGAGATGACGGACACTAAGAAGATAAAGAGCCTGCTGGAGAAATTATCTAACGCCCACGGTGTTTCCGGGCGCGAGGGCAGTGTCAGAGAAATCATTAAAAAAGAGATTGAGTCCTGCGTCGACGAGCTTAAAACCGACAGCTTCGGCAATCTAATCGCCACCAAGAAGGGGAAGTCGCCCTCGGTTATGATAGCCGCCCATATGGATGAGATAGGGCTTATGGCGAAATATATCGACGATGAGGGCTTCGTCCGCTTCGCCAAGGTGGGGGGCTGGTTCGACCAGACGCTGGTCAACCAGCGGGTATTGTTGCACACCAAGAAGGGCACGGTTACCGGCGTTATCGGCTCCAAGCCGGTGCACGTGATGAAGAACGAGGACAAGAAGAAGGCGATAGAAGCCAAGGATATGTTCATCGATATCGGCGCTTCATCCCGGGATGAGGCTATAGCTATGGGCGTCGAGCCCGGGGTAACGGCTTCGCTCGACCAGAGGCTGGCGGATTTAGCCAGCGATAGAGTCACCGGTAAAGCCTTCGACAACCGTGCCGGGGACGCGGTGCTGATTACGGCGCTGCAGCAAATCGCGGGAATGAAGCTGGCGACCTCGGTATTCGGTGTTTTTACCGTACAGGAGGAGGTGGGGCTTAAAGGCGCCAAGACATCGGCTTTCGGGCTGAACCCCGATGTCGGTATTGCCATCGACACCTGTATACCCGGTGACCACCCGGGCATAAAGAAGACCGATTCCGCCGTTGAAATTGGCAAGGGGCCTTCGATTACGGTGATGGATGCCGGGGGGAGGGGGGTGATTACCCACCCCAGGGTGCTGGAGTGGCTCTGCGAAACAGCCAAGGCTAAGGGCATTCCCTACCAGATGGATGTTACCGAGAGCGGCACCACCGATGCCTCCGCCATCAGCCTGACGCGGGAGGGTATCCCTTCGGGGGTGATTAGCATCGCCACCCGATATATCCATACCCCGGTGGAGGTTTTGAGCCTGAAAGACCTTGCCCAGACCGCCGAGCTGGTTGTCGAGGCGATAAAATCAGCCGGTAGCTATTTCTAGGGAGTTTAAGCATGCAGATTAAATACCTGGGTCATGCCGCCTTTGTTATCACCTCGGATAGAGGGGTGAAGATAATAACTGACCCCTACACTACCAGCCCCGACTTGACCTATGGGGAGATAAGGACGACGGCTGATGTCGTTACCGTTAGCCATGACCACTTTGACCATTGTAATGTGGCTGCCGTCGGGGGCGACCCCCAGGTGATGAGACGGGCGGGAGTCTCTGCCGCCAAGGGCATAAAGTTGAAGGGTATCATCAGTTATCACGATGACGAGGGGGGGAGGATGAGGGGTGGTAACATCATCTTCTGCTTTGAGGTGGACGGGGTAAAAGTCTGCCATCTCGGCGACCTGGGCCACCTCCTCGACGATAAGCAGAAGGCGGAGATAGGCAGCGTCGATATCTTGCTCATCCCCGTGGGCGGTTACTATACCATCGATGCTAAAACCGCCACCGAGGTCTGTGACCAGCTAGAGCCCAGGGTAATTATCCCTATGCACTATCGGACGGATAAGGGCCTGCACAACATCGCCGGTGTGGAAGAGTTTTTGCGTGGCAAAGCCAGAGTAAAGTGGCTGGATACCAGCCAGGTGGAATTTAAAGCCGGAGGGTTGCCCGACGCCGGCCAAATCATCGTGCTTAAACCGGCATTATAGCTTTGGGCAGTTGACGGTGGTGGTATAATTAATTATGGGGGTGAGGTTAGGGGGACTGAGAAACATATTTTGGAAATAGGTTGTATCGTTCTTGCCGGGGGCAAGGGTTTACGTTTGGGACGAGATAAGGCACTTGAGACAGTTGATAGCCAGAGTTTACTGCAACGGGTGGTAAGCCATCTCAGTTCCTTTAGCAGCGAGATTATTATAGTTACAGCTAAAGGTAAGTCCCTTCCCCAGTTTTTTCGCAACCCGAGGTTTAGAATAGTCGCTGACGCCTATCCGGGCCGAGGCGCTCTGGTTGGTCTGGCTAGCGGTTTAGCCGCATCAAGGGCACGTTATAACCTGGCTGTTGCTTGCGATATGCCTTTCCTCAATCAAGCCTTGCTCCGTTATATGCTTGGGCTTACGGATGGTTTTGACCTAGTGATCCCCCGCCTGGACGATATGGTGGAACCGTTGCACGCCGTTTACGCCAAGAGCTGCCTGGCTCCCATAGAGCGGCTGCTCGAGCAGGGGAATATGAGGATTAACACCCTTTTTGAGCTGGTTAAGGTCAGGTATGTGGAAGCCGACGAGGTTGACCGTTTCGACCCCCGCCACCTGAGCTTTTTCAATGTTAATACCAGGGCTGACCTGGAGAAGGCGCAACAACTGGCCAAGGAGATATAAACCGGTGATAAGCGTTGAGCAGGCTCTGGAGAAGATTCTGGAGCATATAGAAGTTCTGGGCGTGGAAGAAAGCCCTATCCTGAGCTGTCTGGGGCAGGTGCTGGACGAGGATATATTCTCTGAAATCAACATTCCGCCGCTGGATAATTCGGCTATGGACGGCTATGCCGTCAGGGCGGCCGATACCCGCGGCGCCAGCCAGAAGTCACCCCGTGTTCTGCGTGTTATCGACACCGTTGTTGCCGGCTCGATTTCAAAGGCGGTGGTGGAGAAGGGGACGGCGGTCAGGATTATGACCGGGGCGCCTATACCTTCAGGTGCCGACGCGGTAGTCAAGTTTGAGGATACCGACCAGTCGGGGCGGGGGGCGAATGCGTCTGAAGTGGGCATTCTGGCCGAGGTAGAACTCGGGCTGGATATACGGCGAGCGGGTGAGGACATCGCCAACGGGGTGATGGTGCTGGACAAGGGGACGCTAATCAGGCCCGCCGAGGTTGGCGCTCTGGCCTCGCTGGGTCGCCGCACTATAAAGGTCATCCGCCGTCCGGTGGTGGCTGTCTTATCCACCGGCAACGAGGTGGTGGATATTACTCAACCGCTGCCCGAGGGCAAGATATACAACAGTAACAGTTATAGCCTGGCGGCTCTGGTTATGCGCTATGGGGGGATTCCCCGAATACTGGGTATCGCCTCTGACGTGGAAGATTCACTGATAGCCAGGCTCCACCTGGGGCTGGATGCCGATATGCTGGTAACCTCGGGGGGAGTTTCGCTGGGCGATTACGACATCGTGCGTGACGTCCTGGCTAAAGAGGGTGAAATGGTCTTCTGGCAGGTCCGGCAGAAACCGGGCAAGCCACTGGCTTTCGGCATGATTCGGGCGCTGGGCAACGGGGGTGGGGTCAGAAAGATACCCCTCTTCGGGCTGGCGGGCAACCCGGTCAGCGCCATGCTTAACTTCGAGCTGTTCGCCCGCGCGGCGATGCTCAAGATGATGGGCCGCAAAAAGCTGGCCAAGCCGATGATAGAAGCCACAATAGAAGAGCCGATTGAAAACACCGACGGGCGGCGTATCTTTGCCCGCGCCGTGGTGCAAAAGCGCGACGGCAAGTATTTCGCCCGCCTTACCGGGCCTCAAGGCTCGGGGATTTTGACCTCGATGACGCTGGCTAACGGGCTGGTGATTGTGCCCGAGGATAAGCCTGGTGTGAAGGAAGGGGATTCGGTGCAGGTGATAATGCTGGATTGGGGCGAGGAGGTATAGTCTTGATATTCGATGCTGCGGGGTTTGTCTTCCAACCGCCGCCGGTTATATCCCGGGCGCGGCGGGTTTTGATTAAACCCAGCGCCGCCTACCCGACGCCCTATCCGGTGAGCACCAGCCAGGAGATGCTCTCGGCGATAGTAGAAGGCATCAGACAGGTTAGTGACGCCGATGTCCTCATCCTGGCCGGCACCCCTGACGGGGAACCTGTCTATCCCATATACCAGAGCCTGGGCTATAATTTCCCCCGGGTTTTGACCCTGGATGTTAAAGATTGCATCTGGGTGGAGGTGGATAATCCCCTGCCCAAGCCCCTGATTGTGCCTACCTTCTGGGTGCCTAATGTTATCCTGTCCTGCGACTACCTGATAACGGTGGCGCCGCTGAAGGTTATCCAGGGCCAGGGAAGTTTAAGCATAGCTAACCTTCTCTCGGTGCTGCCCAGCAGCAAGTATGGGGGTGGGGCGCCCTGGGGGTGGGAAGATTTATATGATTTGGGAATAGAGCAGGTGATAGCCGACCTCTATTTTACCATGCCTTTCGACCTGGGGATTATCGAAGCCCACCAGAAGTTCATCGGGGAAGAGAACCCGACGCAGGGCATGGTTGAGCCGTGCGACCGCGTTTTCGTCGGCGAGCCTTATGAAGTGGACAACGAAGCCTCGAAAGCACTGGGTCTGGAAACCGATTACCTCGATTTGATTAAGGAAGCCCGCGTGGGGCTGGAACAATGAGGCGGTGGTGGGCTATTACTTTACGCTGAATTCGGTATAGCGCCCGCTGTGTTCAGACCAGTTGGCAAACACCTTTTCCACCCTGGCCGCTGGCGGTCCCACATTAAGATAGGTGATTAGCTCCTCCAGTCGCTTTCTCTCTCCCTCGGCGATAACCTCTACCGAGTCTCCGCGGGGTAAATTATGCACATAGCCCTTCAGCTCTAGTCCCTTAGCCTTTTGGGCGGCAAAGGTGCGGAAGAAGACGCCCTGAACGTCGCCGTACACCATGACTCTAACCGCAGCTAAATCAGTCTTTTGCACCGTTTCGCTGTGCCCTCGCCCTTAACTCCCCGCTCTGGTGAAGCTGTTGATAAGCAGCTATCTCTATTCCTCCTCCTCTTTCCCCTTCTTTCCCTTTTTAATCACTTCCACCGTGGCCGGTGGGGTCAAGATAGTGGGGTGGGCTAGTTTCTTCTCGTCCCTTTTATGCTTCTTGGTTTCTCGATGTCGGTAATCTCGACGGCCCATAGTCACACCTCTATCTTAAATATGGTCGCTGGCGACCTGGTTAGTTAAAGTTTAGCAAAGGGGAGCAATGGTGTAAAGTTGCCTTTATAGCTTGTCCAGAGCTATGCGGGCGGCTTCCAACTCAGCCGCCTTTTTGCTTTTGCCCGACCCCCGTCCCATAATGCTGTCGCCTACCCTTACCTCAACGGTGAAGCGGCGTTCGTGGGCGGGGCCCACGGCTTCTACTACCCTGTATTTAGGCTTTAGCTGCCGCTCAGCCTGCATAATCTCCTGCAGTTTGGATTTATAGTCGGCTTCCACTCCTTGGCTGAGCGCTTTGCCCATCTTTTTAGACATCAGCTTTAGGACGAATTTCCGGGTGACAGCCAGTCCCCGGTCGAGGAAGATGGCGGCGGTTAAGGCTTCCAAGGCACCCGACAGGTTAGCCGGTTTGCTTCTCCCCCCACCCCCCTCCTCTCCCTTACCCAGGTAAAGGAAATCGCCCAGCTTGATAGCTTTAGCCATGCGGGAGAGGGCGGTCTGACTCACCATGGATGAGCGCACTCGGGTCATCTCGCCTTCGCTGAACTGGGGGAAGCGTTTGTAAAGCTCGTCGGCGATGATAAAGCCGAGCACGGCATCGCCCAAAAATTCGAGCCTTTCGTTATCGCCGGCGGCGAAGCTGGGGTTTTCGTTGAGGTAGGAACTGTGTATCAGCGCCTGCTCCAGCAGGGCTTTGTTCTTGAACTTGATTCTCAGGGTCTTTTGCAGGGTGGTTATAACAGCCAAGTTAATTCCTTTCTTATAGCTTAGCATAAATATTAAGGCGCGCAGTGTCAAATGACGGGTTATTGCCCTTAGGCTATCTCCGTGTTATAATCCTTTTCGAACTGGGGAATCGTCTAGTGGTAGGACAGCGGACTCTGAATCCGCCAGGGAAGGTTCGAATCCTTCTTCCCCAGCCATTATTATTTTCAGGGGGCTGATATGAGACCGCTTAAGAGCGATTTGTCCATCTACAAGAAGTTCGATTTTAAATACCCGCCCGTAGCCGTCAAGTTCCTGGAGCGGGAGAAAGCCAACATAGACGCCCTGGCCAATATGGCCGAAAACCCGTAAATAGACAGGTATCTTGCCGTTTTAGCTTGGCGCTGGTATAATAGCTGTGGCTGGTTAGAGGCGGTTTTATGTGATACCTCGGTTATAGCCAGCCTTTTTAGGTGGCGCATTCGTCTAGGGGTTTAGGACACCTCCCTCTCAAGGAGGAGATCACCGGTTCGAATCCGGTATGCGCTACCAGGCTTGACTTTTAAACCTTGCATTTTTATAATGTTGCAGCTAACCTGTAGCTGGGATGCCCGAGTGGCGCAATGGTAGCGCAACCGACTTGTAATCGGTAGGTTAGCGGGTTCGACTCCCCTCTCGGGCTAAAGATGTGGTGTGGGGAGGGGTGCCGGAGTGGTTAATCGGAGCAGACTGTAAATCTGCCGCCCTAAGGGCTACGCAGGTTCGAATCCTGCCCCCTCCACTTGAATATAATAGGGATTAGATGTTATACCATAAAAACTGGTATAATGTTTTGGGTGCCCACATAGCTCAGTCGGTAGAGCACGTTCTTGGTAAGAACGGGGTCACCAGTTCGAATCTGGTTGTGGGCTTTAACAAAAGGGGGTTAAAAAATGGCAAAGAAGAAATTCGAACGGACTAAGCCCCATTGCAACGTGGGCACCATCGGTCATGTTGACCATGGTAAGACGACCTTAACGTCGGCGATGACTATGGTATTGTCTAAGGCAGGGGCGGGTACCGACTATCGCGCCTTTGAGAGCATCGATAATGCTCCCGAAGAGAAGGCGCGCGGTCTGACCATAGCCATTGCCCATATTGAGTATGAGACCGAGAAACGCCATTATGCCCATATCGATTGTCCGGGGCACGCCGACTTTATCAAGAACATGATAACCGGAGCTGCCCAGATGGATGGAGCTATCCTGGTGGTGAGCGCCCCCGACGGGCCTATGCCCCAGACCAGGGAGCATGTCCTGCTGGCTCGCCAGGTGGAGGTTCCTTACATCGTAGTGGCTCTCAATAAGATAGATGCCCTCGATGACGAGGAGCTGCAGGAGCTGGTGGAGGTGGAGACCAGGGAGCTGCTGAACAAGTATAAGTTCCCCGGCGACGAGTTGCCGGTGATAAGAGTGAGCGCTCTCAAGGCTCTGGAGTGCGGCTGCGGTAAGCGGGAGTGCCAGTGGTGCGGCGGTATCTGGAAGCTTATCGACGCCATTGACGAGTATATTCCCACTCCGGTACGGCCCAAAGACCAGCCCTTCTTGATGCCGGTTGAGGATGTTTTCAGCATCAAGGGTCGCGGCACCGTGCCTACGGGCAGGGTGGAGCGGGGTGTTATTAAGGCCGGCGATGAGGTTGAGATTGTAGGCTTGCACCACGAGCCGCGCAAGACGGTGGCTACCAGCCTGGAGATGTTCCATAAGATTTTGGATGACGCCGAGCCCGGAGATGCCGTGGGTATTCTGCTTCGGGGTATGGAGCGGGGTGATATCGAGCGGGGTATGGTAATAGCCGCCCCCGGTTCGATTAAGCCGCATACCTATGCCGACGCTGAGGTCTATGTTTTGAGCAAGGAAGAAGGGGGCAGGCATACCCCGTTCTTTAACGGATATAAGCCCCAGTTCTATATCAGGACTACCGACGTTACCGGCACCATCGAGCTGCCCGAAGGGGTGGAGATGGTTATGCCCGGTGATAATATAAACATGAAGATTAAGCTTATTTACCCGGTGGCTCTGGAGAAGGGCTTGCGTTTCGCTATCCGGGAGGGGGGTAAAACGGTGGGTGCCGGCACCATTAGCCGCATCATTGAATAGACATGGCGAGAAAGTCTGAAGCTAGAGTTGTTATCCATCTTGCTTGTACCGAGTGCAGCGAGAGGACATATACTTCTACTAAGAACAAGAGGAATGACACCCAGCGCTTGGAGCTTAGGAAGTATTGCCCCCGTTGCCGCAGCCATACCCTGCATAGGGAGACAAAATAGTGCGGCAGCGTAGAGGCTTTTGAGGCTGTTTGATGACTCATCGCACTGCTACCAAGCGTTCCCGGTTTCGCTTCATTGGCGAGATTATAGCTGAACTGAGGAAGGTGGTCTGGCTCTCCCGGCAAGAGGCGATTAAACTAACCCTCCTGGTGCTGGTGGTTACTATTGCCGTGGGTATAATGCTGGGCGCCTTTGATTGGGGCTTTACTAAAATCGTGGATAAATTCTTTCTGGGCGCATAGGGGCCCGGCTGTTTTTCAATTCCAACTATTTGTTTGAATGAGGGGTTTTTTGGTGGCTGAGAAGCAAAATAAGGTGGCGGAAAGTCAAAAAGGGTGGTTTGTGATTCATACCTATTCCGGGTATGAAGAACGGGTTAAGAAGAATCTTGAGCAGCGCATCAAGTTTATGGATAGCGCTGAGGAGATTGGCGATATAATTATACCCACCGAGGTGGAGATAGAGGTCAAGAACGGGCAGCGGCGGAACGTGGATAAGAAGATATTGCCCGGTTACATCCTGGTCCAGATGAATATGAGCGACCAGAGTTGGAATATTGTGCGTAACACGCCCGGGGTCACCGGTTTTGTCGGCAGCGGCACTAAGCCAACGCCCCTGCTCGAGGAAGAAGTCAACCAGATTCTAAAACAGATGGCTGCCGAAGCCCCCAAGGTCAAGGTCGGCTTCCGTAAGGGGCAGAGCGTGCGGGTGACCAGCGGACCTTTTATCGATTTTGTCGGGGTGGTGGATGAAATAAGCACCGATAAGGGCAAGGTCAAGGTGCTCCTGTCCCTGTTCGGGCGGGAGACGCCGGTTGAGCTTGACTTCTTACAGGTGGAGAAACTCTAGGAGATAAAGTGGCTAAGAAAGTTAAAGCCGTAATTAAGTTGCAGATTCCCGCGGGCAAGGCGAACCCGGCACCGCCGGTGGGGCCGGCCCTGGGGCAGCACGGGCTTAATATTATGGCCTTTTGTAAGCAGTATAACGACCGCACCTCCAAGCAGGAAGGCTCTATTATTCCGGTGGAGATAACCGTTTTCGAAGACCGTTCCTTTACCTTTATCACCAAGACGCCGCCGGTTACCGATTTGCTCAAGAAAGCGCTGGGGCTGGAAAAAGCCTCCGGCGACGCCGGACATGAGAAGGTGGGCAAGATAACCCGAGCCCAGCTTCGTGAGATAGCCGAGATTAAGGCTAAAGATTTGAACGCTATCACTATTGAAGGGGCGGAGCGCATCGTCGAAGGCACCGCCCGCAGTATGGGGATCGAGGTAGAATAAAGTGACCAAACACGGCAAGAAATACGCCGAGGCGCTGAAAATGGTGGATAGGGATAAGACCTATGCCCCGGAAGAAGCTATCGGCATCGTTAAGAAAACGGCTTTTACCAAATTCGACGAAACGGTTGAGCTTCACCTCCGCATGGGGGTCGACCCGCGTGACGCCACCCAGCAGGTGCGTGGCGTGGCTCTCCTGCCCCATGGTCTGGGCAAGAAGGTACGAGTGCTGGTTTTTGCCCAGGGTGAAGCCGCCAGAGCCGCCGAGGCTGCTGGCGCCGATTCCGTCGGCGGCGAAGATATGGTCAAAAAGATTGAAGAAGGCTTCCTGGAATTCGATACCGCTATCGCCACCCCCGATATGATGGGCAAGGTCGGCAAGCTGGGTAAAATCCTGGGGAGGAAGGGGCTGATGCCCAACCCCAAGTCGGGGACGGTGGTTGCCGACAACGACATCCCCCGGGCCATCGAGGAAGCCCGCAAGGGGCGGGTAGAGTTTAAGCTCGACCGCCAGGCTATCATTCATGTCGTCCTGGGCAAGGTCAGCTTTGAGGAAGACAAGTTGCTGGCTAACCTGACGGCGGTCATCGAAGCGATAATGAAGGCTAAGCCAAGTGGGGCTAAGGGACAGTATGTCAAGACCGCTGCTTTAGCCACTGCCATGGGGCCGGGTATAAGGCTCGACCTTAAACCAGCCCTGTCTTTATCTTCCAGTTAATAGTTAATAATACAGAGTGAAAGGGGATATCTGATGGCGGATGTTGCTATTGTTGGTGCCGGCCAGACTGCTTTTAGCCGTAACTGCGGCGTATCTATCCGAGAGCTGGCTTTCGATGCTTTTCAGGAGGCGCTGGAGGGGTTGGATATCACCACCAATGATATCGAAGCCTCTATTATCTGCTCCGCGCCCGAATATGATAAGCAGCGCTCACCGGCCGGCTTGATATCGGAATACCTGGAATTAACCCCTAAGCCGAGCTTCTACGTGGAGACGGTCTGTTCTTCCAGCAGCACGGGATTACGAATCGCCTGGTCGCTGGTTAAAGCAGGCCTGCACAAGGTGGTGGCGGTAATCGGTTTTCAGAAGATGTCCGAGCTTTCCTCCCGTGACGCTGCCGAACGCATGGGGCGGGGGGCGGATATAATCTGGGAATCGCCCTTCGGGCTGACTATGCCCGCCGGTTACGCCATGTACGCCCGAGCGCACATGGATAAGTACGGCACCACCGAGGAGCACCTGGCCAAGGTGCGGGTCAAGAATTCGCACTACGGGGCGACCAATCCCAAGGCGAACTACCGCAAGGAGTTGAGCCTGGAGGATATTATGGGTTCGGACGTGATAACCAGCCCGCTCAAAAAATTCGATTGCTGCGCCAACGCCGACGGTGCTTCCTGCGTTATCGTCGCCCGAGGCGATGTGGCCAAGGGCATCACCGATATTCCTATCTGGGTGATGGGGCTGGGGGCGGCTACCGATACCATGACTATGGCCGGCAGGAAACTGCTCACCGGACTGGAGTGTGCCAAGGAAGCCGCTAAGCAGGCGTACAAGATGGCGGGCGTTAAGCCGCAGGATATCGACGTCGCCGAGGTCCACGATTGTTTTACCGTCTCCGAGCTTTTAGCTTATGAAGACCTGGGCTTCGCCAAGCCCGGGGAGGGTGTGGGGTTGATTGAAGATAAAGAGACCTATGTCGACGGCAAGATACCGGTCAATGTTGACGGCGGCTTGCTGTCTAAGGGTCATCCTATAGGCGCCACCGGCGGCTCCCAGATAAGAACAATTGTTCGACAACTCCGGGGCCAGGCTACCGAAGCCCAGGTGAAGGGAGCCGAAATAGGGCTGGTGCATAATATCGGTGGCATCGGGCAGTACGGTAATGTAACCATTCTCAGGAGGTAGCTTAATGGGCTTTGAGAATTTTGGCACGGTCAGTTTTACCACGGAAGCCAGGGTGGCGGACTTTATCACCTACCTGGAACAGGGCAAGGTGATGGCTACCCGCTGTCCCAAGTGCGGGGTGAGCTATTTCCCGCCTAAGGCCGATTGCCCCAGCTGCCTGTCGGGGGAGGTGGAGTGGTTCGAGGTCAAGGGCAAGGGTAAGCTGGCTACCTATACCATAGTCAACTACGGGCCCTCCGGCTTTGAGGACGACGCCCCCTACATATTAGCGCTGGGCGAGTTCGAGGGGGGCTTACAGATTATGGCCCGCTTGAGTAAGGATATTGCCCCCGAAGATATCAAGGCGGGCATGAGCCTGGTGGTCGTTCCCCTGAAACGGCCCGAGGGCAGAATCAGCTACGAATTCAAAAAAGGCTAGATGAGATAAGGAGGCAACAATGGCGGATAGGAAGGTTTGTATTGTCGCTGGAGGCATGGATAAGTGGGGGGTGAGAGAGGCCAGCGTGGTTGATTTGGCTCAAGAGGCGGCACAGGATTGTTTTGACGACGTGCCGGCACTGAAGAAAGAGGAAATAGACGGCCTGTTATTTGCCTCTTCTTACTGCGGCCGGACTTCCTTTCAGGTTAATCCTGCCCCCGTCATCGCCGAGCGCATCGGTCTCAAGCCGACCAGTATCTGCAGCCGATTGGATACGCTCTGTGCCGGCGGTAGCTCGGGCATTATCCTGGCCACGGGACTGATAAGGTCCGGGATGGCCGATGTGGTCATGGTCGTCGGCGGCGAAAAGCTCTATACGCCGCAGCGCTGGGAGACCTATTATAGCGAGATGGCTTCTATCGACCATGATTGGGACGGCGCCCAGGGAATGGGTTTGCCGCCTCCCTTCTTCAGCATGACCGCCCAGGAGCACATGAAGCGCTACGGGACAACCAAAGAACAGCTTTCGGCGGTCTCAGTGAAAAATCGCCGCAACGGCTCCACCAACCCTAATGCGCAGTTCCAGAAGGAGGTTTCACTGGAGGAGGTGATGGCTGCCAGACCTATAGCCCCACCCCTGGGGCTCTTTGATTGTACTCCTATTACCGATGGCTGTGCCGCGGTGATATTGACTCACGAGGATAAAGCCAAAGAACTTTCCGATAAGCCTCTGGTTTACGTCCGGGGCACGGCTCAGACGAGTCTTCACAGCATGTCGATGAACTGGCCCGGCGAACACTTGGCCGACTGGGTCCACCTGAGAACGGCGGCTAAGAGGGCTTTTGAGCAAGCCCGGGTTAAACCCGCAGACATTGATGTTGCCCAGACCCACGACTGCTTCACCATCTCCGAGATTATCGAGATGGAAGACCTTGGCTTTTGTAAGAAGGGCGAAGGCGGACCCTTTGTCGAGTCGGGACAGAACGACTTCGGCGGTAAGATTCCGACCAATACCGACGGCGGGCTGCTTTCCTGCGGGCATCCCTTCGGTGCCACCGGTATTCGCCAGGCACGGGAGATGCTCTTCCAGTTGCAGGGCCGGGCGATAAGGCAGGTAGAGGGCGCCAAGATGGGGCTGGCCCATAACCTGAGCGGACTCAATGTCGAGCACACCATACTTATCTACGGGAGAGAGCCCTAAGGATAAGATTAACGCTATAAGGGGGAAATTATGCCAGTACCTGGAGTACCGATTTTAGAGGGTTTATATCCATCAACCTTGGACCTTTATCCCTTGGAGGCCAAGGAGTTTAATCGAATTTATCAGTTTTACGATAATCTGAGGGAAAACCGTTTTACTACTACCAAGTGTAAGAAATGCGGCACTACGCCTTTCCCGCCGCGGGTCGTCTGCCCGAAGTGTAATTCGGATGACCTGGAGTGGGTGGACCTGCCCACCAAGGGCAAGGTGCTGCGTTTCACCGAGGAGGTGGCCGGAGTGCCCCACGGCTTTGATGCCCCCCTGATTCACGCCCTTATTGAGCTGGAGGACGGGCGCAAGCTCATCTGCCGTATCGCTAATTGTAAGGAAGGGGAACTTAAAGAGGGTGCGGCTGTACAGCTATTTGCCTATGAGGTACCGCCGATGATTGTGGAGAAAAGGGGCGTGATGGAGGAAAAACCGAGGATGTTCTTTGCCTTCGAGCCGGTAAAGTAGTATAATAGCCGAACAATAGAATAAAACAGCTTTCCTGAGACAGCGGGTGCCTTTAAGGCTCAAAATAACTGCCTGCCGAGGACAAAAAAGATTTTAATGTTAGTCCTTGTGCGGCAGGCGCAAGGGCTTATTTTTTAGGGGGTGATGAATAGTGGCCACTAAGGAAAAGAAGGCGCAGGTTATCGATAGCCTGCAGGAGGTTATTTCCCGATGCAGCGTCGGCGTTCTGACCGACTATCGGGGGCTTACTGCGGCTGAGATGACCGAAATGCGCCGCCAGTTGAGGGAAGCTGGCGTTGAGTACAGGGTGGTGAAGAATACGCTGGCGCGCTTTGCCGCCGAGAGGGCGGGCAAGGGCGAGCTGGTCGCTTTCTTCGAGGGGCCGGTGGCGATTGCTTTCGGCTACGGCGATATAACCGAGCCGGCCAGAGCCTTAGCCACCTATGTTCAAGCTTCCAAGGTAGAGATGACGGTCAAGGGCGGCTTCCTGCCCGACAGGATGCTTAGCCCCGAGGAAGTCGCAACCCTGTCTAAACTACCGTCAAGGGAGATTCTGTTGGCCAGGGTCGTGGGCGGAATACAGAGCCCGATAGCGGCTTTGGTCAACCGTCTTAGCGCCCCGATGACGGGACTGGCGGTAGTGCTGCAATCAAGGATTAAACAATTGGAGGGAGAATAAGATGACAGCAGAAGAAGCCAAGGGCAAGAAAGAGGCCGAGGAGCCCGAAGCTGAGGTAAAGGAACCAGAAGCCGAGGCTGAAGTCAAAGAACCCGAAGCCAAGACCGAAGCCAAAGAACCCGAAGCCAAGCCAGAAGCCCAGGCTGAAGTAAAAGAGCCTGAAGCTAAGCCGGAACCTAAACCCGAAGCTAAGCCAGAGCCTAAGCCGGCAGCCAAGGCAGAGCCTAAGCCCGAGCCCAAGGCTGAGGAGAAGAAGCCGCCCAAGAAGCTATCCAAGGGCGTCGCGGACATCATGGCGACTATCAAGAAGATGACCGTTCTCGAGCTGGCGGAGCTGGTAAAGGCTCTTGAAGACGAGTTCGGCGTCAGCGCTGCGGTGGCGGTAGCGGCACCAGCCGCGGGTGGGGCGGCAGCGGCTCCGGCATCTGCTGAAGAGCAGACGGAGTTCAGCGTCGTCCTAAAGGACATAGGCGCCAACAAGATTAATGTTATCCGTGCCGTCAGGGAGATGACGACGCTGGGGCTGAAAGAAGCCAAGGACTTTGTCGAGAGCGCTCCGCAGACGGTGAAAGAGGGAGTCACCAAGGACGAAGCCGCCACGATGAAGCAGAAGCTGGAAGCGGCCGGGGCTACTGCTGAAGTTAAATAAAGCTGGAGGTTCTTATGGCTTCTGGCGAATATTTTATACCTATCGGTATAGGTGGTTTTTTTGCCATCGTGGGCGTCATCTTGTTTTTTTTGGGCCGGGGAGAGGAGCATAGATACTACGATTCCCTGGCCCAGCGCCCCGACGCCAGGGAGTTCCTGGAGCGATGGCCGGAGCGCCCCCGAGTGGGGACACTGAAAATAGGCGGCTGGATAGCCTTGGTGGTGGGTGGGCTGCTGATGATTATGGGTGGCGCCTTCTGGCTCTGGGGCTAGAGCCCGCGTTAACAAGATTGCTTCTTCCTCCAGTATCGGAGTTATTTACCTCGACATACGGGATATACCCTATGTTGACGGGTGTTTTTAATGATGAATGTAATTAATTCTCAAAACGGCGGAAAAAGTTACCGGTTGTATGTGCTCACCTTGGCGGCGTTTACTTTCACCTTTACCGTCGCCATGCAACAGATTTGCATGTCCGTCCTCTTCAAGGAGATAGCCGAGGACATGGGCATGAGCCTGGTGGAGGTGGGCTTAGTCTGGGGCACGCCGGCCGTTGCCGGTCTGCTCGTTGTCTTCTTCGCCGGGCTGCTCGCCGACCGTTTCGGCGCCATTCGCGTCATGGGTATCGCCTGTATCCTGTCCGGAATCTTCGGCGCCCTCAGGGGCACCACCGATAGCTTTGTCGCCCTGGCTTTAGTCACCTTCCTCTTCGCGCTGCCTATGTGGGTTATACCCAGCAGCGTCTTTAAAGTCACAGCCACCTGGTTTTCGGGGAGGAAGCTGGTTGTCGCCAACGGCGTGGTATCGGCGGGCATGGGGTTGGGCTTTACCGTGGGCGCCCTGATTAGCGCCACCATAATGTCACCAATGCTCGGCGGCTGGCAGAATGTACTATTCCTCTATGGCGGTATATCGGTTATCATGGGGCTGCTCTGGCTGTTCACCGTGAAGGAGCATCACCAGCGGCACCTGGGGGCGGCGCCGACTAAGATACCACTGCGCCAATCGATTGCGCGCGTCTTTCCGCTTAAATCTATCTGGCTGCTCGGTCTGACCATGCTGGGCTTTTCGGGCTGTGTTCAGGGAGTAATCGGTTACCTGCCCACCTACCTGCGCGATATCGGCTGGACGGCCGCCAGCGCCGACGGCGCTCTGACTACCTTTAGCGCCCTGAGCACGCTGGGGGTTATCCCCATGGCTTTATTATCGGCCAAGATTGGCCTGCGAAAAGCCGTCGCCTTCCCGGTGCTGATAGTCACCATCGTCGGCGTCGCTCTGCTGCCGGTGGTTGGTGTCGGTATGGTATGGGTGATAATGATAATAGTGGGTGTTGCCCGTGACGGCTTTATGGCCGTCGCCCTGACCATAAGCACCGAGACGAAGGGGGTGGGGGTGGTCTATGCCGCTACGGCTATGGGATTGGTGCAGACCCTTATGAATGTGGGTGGCCTTAGCTCTCCCGTCCTGGGTAACAGCCTGGCCGACCCCGCTAACCCTGCCTCGCCCTATCCCTTCTTCCTCTGGGCGGCTTTCGGGCTGCTGGCGTTAATCGCCTTCTGTTTCGTCAAGGAAACGGGGTTGAAGCAGAAACCTCAATTATGAGGTAATGGGCTACACCAAACTCCTTGGCCTGTACTGAATAGCCTCGGCGATGTGGTGTGCCTTGATGATATCGGTTTCTTCCAGGTCGGCGAGGGTGCGGCCTATCTTGAGGATGCGGTGGAAGGCGCGGGCGGAGAGGTAGAGTTGCTTCATAGCCGCCTTGAGCAGGCTCTGGGCCGACTCCTCCGTTTGACAGTGTTCCCTGACCTCGGTGGGCGTCATCTCGGCGTTGCAGGCTAAACCCGTCCCCTTAAAGCGCCGGCGCTGGGTTAGGCGTGCCGCCTTGACCCTGGCTTGAACCTTCTCCGATTCTTCCCCCAGATTGTCGTCAGCCAGCTTTTCATAGTCGATGTGGGGCACCTCGACAAAGATGTCCACGCGGTCGATAAAGGGCCCGCTCATTCGCTTCTGGTAGCGGGCGACCAGGCTCGGCGAGCAGGTGCATTGCTTGAACGGGTCGCCGTAGTAGCCGCAGGGGCAGGGGTTCATCGCTCCCACCAGCATAAAGTTGGCCGGGAAGGTGACGCTACCCTGAGCGCGGCTGATGGTGATTACCCGGTCTTCCAATGGCTGGCGCAATACCTCAAGGACGGCATGCCCGAACTCGGGCAGCTCGTCTAAGAATAGCACCCCCCGATGGCTGAGGCTTATCTCGCCCGGCCGGGGCCATTGTCCCCCGCCTACCAGCCCGGCGTTGGAGATGCTGTGGTGGGGGGAGCGGAAGGGGCGTTGTTGAATCAGGGGTGTATTTGCCGGCAGCAAGCCGCTGACGCTGTATACCTTGGTGACCTCTAAGGCTTCTTCATCGGTCATCGGCGGCAATAGCGAGGGCAGGGAGCGTGCCAGCAGCGTCTTGCCGCTGCCCGGTGGGCCCATCATAATCACGTTATGCCCCCCCGCCGCCGCCACCTCTAGAGCCCGCTTGACGTGCTCCTGACCCTTGACGTAGGCCAAGTCGGTGGAGGGTAGGGTGGTGGGGCTGTATTCTTCGGCGGCTTCCAGGTTGAATTCGGGGGTGGCTATCTCTCCCCGAAAGTAGCTGACCAGCTGGGCTAAGGAAGTCACGGGGATGATTTCGGTGCCTTCAATTATCGACGCCTCTCGGGCATCCATTTCGGGCACGATAACGGTGGCAATCTTCTCCTGGCGAGCCAGGGCCACCATGGGCAGGATGCCGTTGGTGTGGCGCAGGCTGCCGTCCAGTGACAATTCACCGAGGAGAACGGTCTGGGTAACGTCGGCTGATATCTGCTCCGAGCTGAGCAGGATGCCCACAGCGATGGGCAGGTCATAAGCGGGGCCGGCTTTCTTTAGATAGGCGGGAGCTAGGTTGACCACGATGCGCCTGGTGGGGAAGGTGCAGCCCGAGTTTCTTATGGCGGCGCGCACCCGCTCTTTGGCTTCCTGGACGGCGGTATCGGGCAGCCCCACGATGGTGAACGAGGGCAGGCCGGGGGCAATATCTACCTCCACCTCGACAACGGCACCTTCCAGCCCGACTACGGCGCAGGTGATTACTTTGGCCAGCATGCTGTCCTTAATATACCATAAACCTTACCTGCGCGTAATGGGGTGGGGAATTTGGGGGCAAGCTTCTGTTATCTTATACTTACTTTGATGACCAACTAGGGGAATAATCATCAGCAAGTTTGAAATCGCCTGTTCCATCAGCCCTTATTAAGTCTTTTACTTAAGCAGCTGAACAAACTTAGGGTAGTTCCTTTCTGCATTTTCGCCCCCAAGGAGGATATCTAATTCTACAGGGCCTTGCTGAATCTTTACTACAATGACGCTCTCTTTTTTCTTACGTCCGCCAAGTGCCGCACCAGCGATAAGTCCAGCGGGGCCTGCCAAATAACCTCCCGCGATTGCACCAGCCGCAGCTTTACCGGCAGATCGACTGCCGGCTCGCTCAAGCCTCACTGATTTCATGGCATTCAGCGAAATATTGGCAACAGGGGCATCTTTATGAGAAACATAAAAATTGATATTATCTCCTTCCCTCTCGACTTGGATGCGCTGGCTCTTGGGTAGATCAGGATGACCTCCCAGATAGGTTAAATGGATCCGCTGCATTGAAGCTTTCATACGGTCTAAGAATCCCATGTTTCGCCTACCTCCTCTATAATGAGTTTTGGTTAGCGTGCCATAATTAAAAAGACACCAGCCACCGCTGTCGAAAAGCGGTTACCAGTGTCCTTGTTCATCACCTCGTCCCCTAAACCACCTTATTATTTTAAGGTCGTTTTACGTGTTGTGACTATTCTTTTATTAGGATTACTTCTTTTCCCAGCCGATTTTCAGTAGTGCGTATATGGCTGCGATAAGAGCCACTGGCGCCATCAGTGCCGCAAAGTTCTGGATAATACCGGTAACTATGTCGCCTTCCCACAAATCTGTAATGGGAACGAAGGCGGCAGCCGCTGCTAACAAGGCTATGACAGCCAGAAGTAAAACATTAATTTCTTTAGAGCTAACAGCATAGATGACACCAATTACGACCCCAGCGCCTGCCAAGACCGCGGTGATAGTGGTTTGTGAAGGTTCTACTATACCTCCGACGAAGCATAATACTAGAGCCAGGATAAAGATTGCAAAACTAACCATTCCCAAAGTTCTGCTCACGAGCTAACACCTCCTTTATTTATTTTGTGGTCATCTGTCTCCGTGTGTGGACAAGGTTAAGCCAATTTTGAGGATTTGTCAATACCCTGAAAACTTAGAATAGGGAGGCGATGAAGAAGCCGGCCATAATGCAGATAAAGATTACCTTGACCAGGGCGCCGGCGAGATAACCGATAAAGGTGCCGAAAGCCGCTTTCAAAGCGCTCTTGGCCTGCCTCTTGGCCAAGAACTCAAAGAGGAAAGCCCCCAGGAAGGGGCCCAGGATAATCCCCCAGAAACCGAGGAAGATTACGCCGATAATCAGGCCGATAAAGGCGCCCAGCACGCCGAATTTGCTGGCCTGGAATTTTTTGGCGCCCAGCATCGGCGCCAGGGCGTCGAGAATGAGTATCAAAGCCGTTATGGCGGCGAAGACGATGATGGTGACAACCGAGATTCTTTCGAAGCCAGTGCCGATGGCGTAGATAAAGAGCCCGAGCCAGGCGATGGGTATGCCGGGCAGGACGGGGGCGAAGACGCCGATGAAGCCGACCAGCATCAAAAGCGAGCAGATGACGGCGTATATGGCGAGTTCCATTGTGCTAAATCTTAACACACTGAAAGTTTTTGTTCACCCCTCTTAGACACCCTCAACTACAGTCACTGTTGACAAATCATCCTGCCTATGGTAGAGTCAATTCCGAAAAGGCTGGGTGTATATAGAGTGTTAGAAAATATTGTCTCCCCAGGTTTATATTATACGAACTTCATATTTACCGGGCGCACCTAGTGCGCAGCGGGGGGACAGTATTGTGACAATCTATAAAGTATAACTCGGAAATAAACTAGAAAGGTTTAAGGTTATCCCCCCCAAGTGGGGGGAATTTTATTTATTAAGGACTATGAAAAATTCAAAGAACAACCAAAAGATGGCGGGACCTTTAGAAGGGGTCAGGGTGGTGGAAATAACCATGTTCCAGCAGGGGCCGGTGTGCGGCACGAAGCTGGGAGATTTGGGCGCCGACGTAATCAAAGTAGAGCCTCCGACCGGGGACCCGGGGCGGGGATTCATGAGGATTATCGGCACCATGGTCGGCTTGAAGGGACGGAATTACTATTTCGAGCAGCATAATCGTAATAAGAAGAGTATCGTCCTGGACTTGAAGAATAAACGGGGCAAGGAGCTTTTCTTAAAGCTGATTGATGACGCCGACGTCTTTATGACCAACATGAGCATAGAAGCCCCTAAGAAGATGGGTATTGGGCCTGAGGTGCTGATGAAGCGGAATCCGCGACTGATTTACGCCCAGGCTTCGGGTTGGGGCCGGAAGGGCCCCGACGCCAACGAGCTTTCCTTCGACTATACCGGCATCGGCCGGGCGGGGCTTATGATGTCCTCAGGTGAGCGGGGCACTCCCCCCTCCCAGGTCTTACCCGGATTGGGGGATGAGCTGGGGGGTATGGTCTGTGCCTGGGCGATTTGCACCGCCCTCTATGCCCGGGAGAAGACGGGCAAGGGGCAGTTGGTGGATACCTCTCTGATGGGCAGCCTGATTTGCATGGAGAGCCTGGTCTTATCGGCGCCGGCTATGCTGGGGCAGGAGTTCCCCCGTGAGATAAGGACTGAGGCGGGTAACCCTATCTATAACCACTACAAGGCTAAAGACGACAAGTGGTTTATCCTGGCTCACCTCCAGCCCGACCGCTACTGGCCTAACGTCTGCCGGGCGCTGGGCATGCCCGAGCTGGAAAATGACCCTCGTTTCAACGGTATAGAAGCCAGGGGGCAGAACGCCAAAGAACTTATCGCTATCATGGATAAGCAGTTCGCTACCAAGACCCGGAACGAGTGGTTCCAGATTTTCGAGCGCGAGGGGTTGATTCACAGCCCCGTCCAGACCCTCACCGAGGTCATTGATGACCCGCAGGCGATGGCTAATAACTACGTTAGCTGGTTCGACCACCCCGTATTGGGCAGGACCAAGATGGTCGGTTTCCCCTGGGATTTCAGCCAGACCCCGGCCTCGATAAGGCGTGAAGCTCCTGAGCTGGGCCAGCATACTGAGGAGATTCTATTGGAGATGGGTTACAGCTGGGACGATATCACCGACTTGAAAAATGATGGGGTAATACCTTAAAATAGTATTACGGGACAGAGTTGACAGGGTAAATCGCCTGTGTTAGACTGCTCCCCTAGGTTAAAATAGATATGATAAATACTATTGTTTCCCAGGCTTATTACTACGCGTATTTTGTTTATACCGGCGTTAGCCGCGCTTGGGAGACAGGGCATGGAGATTAGCTAGACAAACTGTAAGATAACTAACCAGAGCCAGAAATATAAGCCCCTCCCGAGCGGAGGGGCTTCTGTTTTACTGAGAGTCGACATTTTTAATCAAGGAGGGAAATCAAATGAGTGAAAAAACATACGAAATTCTTACCGTTGCCCCGAACTTTTATCAGCTGGGTACCCCTTCTTATCCAGCCTATCTTTCGATGGGGGATAGCGGCATGATTATCGAGGGGGGCACCGGTGCCACCTTTCCCATCATCGTGAACCAGATAAAGGAGCTGGGCATCGAGCCGGAGCGGATAAAATACCTGGCCCTTACCCACACCCACCCCGACCATGTCGGCGCCGTGCCGCACCTCAAGAAGCTGTGGCCCCATTTGCAGGTTATCGGCAGCGAGCGTGCCGCCAGGCAGCTGCAAAAGGAAGAATTTGTCAGCAATTTTGTCAGCGTGGACCGCACCATCACTGAGATTCTGCTGGTGAAGGGCGATATCGACTGGTGGTCCGATGAACTCGAAGACCCTGTCTTCGAGGTGGACATTATTGTCGGGGAGGGGGAAAAGATAGAGCTGGGTGGTGGGGTGGTCTGGACGGTCTACGAAACCCCGGGGCATTCGCCCTGCCATATCTCCTTTTACGACGAGAGGGACGGCATACTGGTCATCGGGGACGCCACCGGCATATACGAGCCCGAAAAGGAGGTCTTCTGGCCCAATTACTTCCAGTCTCTGGAGGAATACTGCCATAGCATCCGCAAGCTGGCGGCGCTGCCGGCAAAGATAGGCGCCCGCAGTCACGGCGGCGTTGTCGAAGGGGAACCCCGGCGCTATTTGCAGAGGGTCATGAAGGCCACGGAGTCCTATCACCGCGAGCTTCTGGATAGGGTGGCTGATGGGGAAGACCCTGAGGATGTCATACTGGAAAAAGCGAAGTGGGTGTATACCTTCACCAACATGCAGCCGTTTAAGCTGATTCATATCATGACCGGGGTTACCCTGAAGCGTTCCCAGTCCGTAGCCGATGAAGACGGCCTGTTCGTTATCCCTGACTGAGAACGGTTAAAATGCCAGATATGATATCATACAGTTGAAAACCGACTGGTTAATACTTTAAACTAGGCATTGTAAGAAAGGAGCGACGTTATGCCGGAAAAGGCTGTTGTTAAGGGGCTGGCGGAGGCGGATAGATATTACCAGGACTATGGCTTGAGAGCCAGGGAGCTAAAAAAGCAGGGACAGAAGGTCATCGGCTACCTTTGCGCCTTTGTGCCCGCGGAGCTAATCACCGCCGCCGGCATGGTGCCCTTCCGCATAAAGGGGGATGTCAATGAGCCGATTACCAAGGCGGATACCGAGATGGAGACCATCGTCTGCCCCCTGGTTCGCAGTTGCTTCGATATGGCGCTCAAGGGCAACTACGAATTTCTGGACGGTATAGTCGTCCCCCATGCCTGCGATAGTATCTGCCGTACCTACGACGTATGGAAATATACTCTCGATTTACCCTATGCCCATTTCATCAATATGCCTCACGGCACCGGTGACGCCTCGCTGGACTTCTACCGGGATATCCTGAATACCTTCAGGACCAGCCTGGCTAAGTTTGCCGGCAAAGAGATTTCCGACCAGGCGCTGGCTGGAGCCATCAAGCTCCATAATCAGAACCGGGCTAAGGTGAAAGAGCTCTACGAACTGCGCAAAGCGTCTCCACCCCTGATATCGGGCGAGGAGTTAACCAAGGTGTTGATTGCCGCCATGAGTCTGCCCGTAGAGGAGTCTATCAAGATGCTGGGCGAGGTTGTCGCCGAGGTGAAGGGGAGGGGAGGGGTTTCCGCCCGGAAGCCGGCCCGAATAATGGTTATAGGCGCTCAGGTGGACGACATTGCCTTTATCAAGCTGATTGAGGACTCTGGTGCCTGGGTGGTGGCTGACGACCTCTGCCCCGGAGCCAGGGAGTTTATGGCTCAGGTGGATGTTACCACCGACCCCGTTGCCGGGCTTGCCGAGCGCTATCTGAGGAAGATAAAGTGCGGACGGACCTACCGCGAAATGGAAGGCAACTACGAAGAGTATCTGGAGGACAGGTTCGGTCACATGGGGCGTATGATTGACGATTTTGGGGTTGACGGGGTGGTGCTCTATATCTACAAGTACTGCGACCCCTACGGCTTTGAGGTACCCCAGATAAAGAGCTATATCGAAGCTAAGGGTACCCCGGTACTCTACCTCGAAGACGAGTATTCCATGTCCACTATCGGACGGTTACGCACCCGAGTCCAGGCTTTCCTGGAAATGCTTGTAAAATAGTCGAAGGTAAAGGAGAACGCTATGACTGAGGAAAAGAAGCCTGAGGAGAGAAAGAGGAGAAGGACAGCCACCGAGGCGGCGAGCAAGATAGGCCCGATGGTCAAGGCGTCTATTGGCGGGACGGTGCAAGCGAGAGAGGAAGGGAAACCTATAGCCTATACCTTTATTTGCTGCTGTTATGATGAGATCATCCAGGCCATGGATATTGTCCCGGTGTGGACTGAGAACTATGCTGGAGTATGTGGTGCCAAGCGTGACGCCCAGAGGTTTCTGGAGAGGGCGGAATCGGAGAACTTTTCCCGCTCCCTCTGCACCTATGCCCTCTGTGGTCTGGGCTTTGACGCCTGGCGTGAGGAGCTGGGCGAGATGCCACCCGAAGCCCCCTGGGGAGGGCAGGCGAGGCCGGATATGATGCTAGGCAGCGGTCAGATGCTCTGCGACCCCAGGAATAAGTGGTATCAGGCTGCCCAGCACTATATGCCCGATGTTCCGATCTATGATGTGGGTCTTCCCTGGCCACCCTACGAGGACGATCACGACTACCGTGAGGTCCAGGACTACTACGTAAAGTATATCGTCGAGGAGCTTAAGGGGCTGGTCAAGTTCCTGGAGAAGCATACCGGCAAGAAGATGGACTGGGAGCGCTTGAGCGAACTTGTTGACTTGTCTGACAGGACCTGGAACCTGATATGGGAGGCGTATGAGCTGCGTAGAGCCGTGCCGACACCAATGGGCACCGGTGATGCCATGAATACTATGGTGCCTATGGTGTTTATGATGGGGACCCAGGAAGGCTATGACTACTATAAGGACTTGTACGATGAATTAAAGCGTAAGGTAGCCAACAAAGAAGGCGTAATTCCTGACGAGAAATATCGCCTCATCTGGGGTGGTGGCTTGCCGTCGTGGTTCGCCCTGAGCGATTTCAACTATTTCAACAGCAAAGGGGCGGTATTTCCCGTGGAGACGACCTACCGCATGATAGAGGCGATTTATAATTTCGATATGGACTTCACCAAGATTACCGACCCGCTGGAGCATATCGCCTGGCGGTGGGTAAAGTTCTGGACTTACTGGCACGATAAGGCCAGGAAACGCCCCGGCTCCCACCCCGATGTCGAGCGGCTTATTAAGTATATCGAGGACTACAAGATAGACGGCATCGTGATGCACGAAGCCTTTTCCTGCCGCAGCTGGCATGTCGGCTTGATCTGGCAGTTAAATCTGCTCAAAAAAGTCTATCGCGATATTCCTTCCCTCATACTGGAGAGCGATATCGTCGACATCAGCTCCTATAATGAGGTCGACACCAGAGCCAAGATAGACGCTTTTATTGATACCCTGGAAGCGGTTAAGAGGTAGGGGTTTATGAGTCAGTATTTCGCCGGTGTCGACATCGGCTCCACCATGACTAAGGTGGTCATTATGAACCAATCGGTGCTGGCTTCGGTTATCGGGCCTACGGGGCCGGAGCACCGTAAGTTGGCTAACCGCGTCATGGAAGAAGCACTGGGGAAGGCAAAGCTGCCCTTTGAGGACATAACCTACGTGGTGGCTACCGGCTACGGGCGAATCAATGTCCCCTTTGCCGATAAGCAGATAACCGAGATATCCTGCCACGCCAGGGGGGTGGCTTACCTGCTGCCCGAGACAAGGACGGTGATTGACATCGGCGGTCAGGATAGCAAGGGGATTAAGCTTAAAGACGGCCGGGCGGTGGACTTTGTCATGAACGACAAGTGCGCTGCGGGTACGGGCCGATTTCTGGAGGTGGCGGCTGAGGAGCTCGGCATCAAGCTGGAGGATATGGGCAAGATGTCACTGGAAGCTAAAAAGGCGGTGAGCATAAGCAATACCTGCACCGTCTTCGCCACCCAGGAGGTGGTCAGCAAGCTATCGGAGGGGATGGCGCTGCCCGATATTATCGCCGGCCTGCACGAAGCTATCGCCACCAGGGTATACGGCATGTTGCGGCGCTTAAAGATTGAAAGGGAGGTGGCGCTGACGGGGGGTGGGGCCAAGAATATCGGGCTGGTCAGGGCGCTGGAAGCCAAACTGGGCTTTGCTGTGCTGGTGCCCCCGGAGCCGCTGCTCACCGGAGCCATAGGGGCGGCACTATTGGGTAAGGATATAGTTAAAGAAGCGGGGGAGAAGGGAATAACCCTGGCTAAAGCCGAGCGCCGTCTGACAGAGGCGACTCTCTTTACATAAAAACATGTCATTCTGAGCCCTTCGCAGAAGGGTGAATAATCTCAAGAGAGACCCTTCGCTGCGCTCAGGGTGACCGCAAAAATCGGTTGATACAGAAAATGGGGATAGGGCTCTAATATAATCAAATGACATATGCAATCGGAGTAGATATCGGTTCCGCTTTTTCTAAGGCGGTAATAATGTCCGGGGGCGAAAGCGTCTCCCATCACGTCATGCCCTCGGGGGGTAACTATAAGCTCACCGCCGAGGATGTGGTCAAAAAGGCTTTGGGCAAAGCCAAGCTGTCCCTTAAAGATATCGACTATATCGTCGCCACCGGTTACGGCGCCTCGAATGTTACATCTGCCAACGAGGTGGCTAGCTACCTGTCCTGCCAGGGGAGGGGGGTATCCTACCTGTTCCCCTCGGCACAGACGGTAATCGATATCGGCGGGCAGTTCACCAGGGTGTTCCGGGTGAACGAGAAGGGTAAGGTTACCGCCTTCCTGCAGAGTGAAAAGTGCGCCGCCGGCAGCGGGCGCTTTTTGCAGGTCATTGCCAAGGTTTTGCAGATTGACCTTGAGGACATCGGCGAGCTGTCGCTGAAGTCAAAAAACAAGGTCGATTTTAATACGGGCTGTGCCGTCTTCGCCGAGTCGGAGGCAATCTCCCGCGTCGCCGAGGGCGCTCTAAAAGAGGATATTTTAGCCGGTCTTCACCGTACCCTGGCGGCTAAAATCCAGAGTATGGTGGAGAGGGTAGGATTAAAGCCCGATTGCGCGGTGGTGGGGGGTGGGGCTAAAGACATCGGGCTGGTCAGGAGTATCGAAGAGAGCTTGGGTTGCAAACTACTGCTGCCTGAAGAGCCGCAAATCGTGGCGGCGCTGGGGGCGGCTTTGCTGGCCGAGGAAAAGGCAGTCCCGTCAAGGTCGGTCACTAATCTGAAGGGGGGTTAACATGGAGAAGAAGCTTATCGCGCAACTGGAGAAGATTGTGGGCAAGGGGGCGGTGCTAACCTCTAAGGAGGACCTGACCACCTATTCCTATGATGGCACCGCTACCTGGGTGCATATGCCCGACGTAGTGGTGCTGCCGACGACCGCCGAGCAGGTGTCCCAGATTCTGAAGCTGGCTAATGACAACAAGGTTCCGGTTACTCCCCGGGGAGCCGGCACCAACGTCAGCGGCGGCTCCATACCCATCAAGGGCGGCATTGTTCTCTGCACGGTAAAGATGAATAAAATCCTGGATATAAATAAGACTAACTTTACGGCTACCGTCGAGCCCGGCGTCGTGCTGCATGACTTTAACCTGACGCTAGCCAAGCAGGGGCTTTTCTATCCCCCCGACCCCCAGAGCTTCTTGGGCTGTACCATAGGCGGTACTATCGCCGAGAACGCGGGCGGTCCCTACTGCGTCAAGTACGGGGTGACCAAGCAGTATGTCCTCGGGCTGGAGGTGGTCTTAGCCAACGGCTACATTATGAAGCTGGGTGGGGTGACGGTGAAGAACCGCACCGGATATGAGCTGATGATGCTTTTCACCGGTTCCGAGGGCACGCTGGGGGTAATCACCAAGATAACCCTGAAGCTTCTACCCATGCCGCAAGCCAGCCAGACGATGATGGCCGTCTTTGACGACATGACTGTAGGCGGGCAGGCGGTATCCAACATACTGGCCAGCGGTGTGATACCGGCCAAGATTGAGTTCGTTGATAATTTCATCCTGCGGCGCGTCGAAGAAATGATGCCGATGGGTCTGCCGGTGGAGGCGCAGGCGCTGCTTCTTTTAATGGCTGACGGCTCCCCGGCGGCGGTGGAGGCGGAAACCAAGCAGATTGTCGATACCCTGAAAAAGAGCGGGGCGAAAGAGGTTAAGGTGGCCAAGGACGCCGAGGAAGCCGCCAAGTATTGGAAGATGAGGAGCGCCGGCTTTGCCGCTACCTTCGGCGCGGCTAAGACAGTTTTGGCTGAGGATGTGGCCGTGCCCCGCGACAAGCTGGCGGAATTTATCGATAAGCTGGGTGAGATATCGGAGAGGACGGGTTTCTTCATCAGCCACCTAGGGCATGCCGGCGACGGCAATCTCCACCCGGCGATATTCACCGATATCAGTAAAAAAGAGGAATTTGCCAAGGCGCAGGATGCGATGGAGGAAATCTTCGAGGCGGCGCTTTCTATGGGCGGCGTGCTCTCCGGAGAGCACGGCATCGGGCTGGAGAAACAGCGTTTCCTGAAGAGGGCAATGGACCCGGTAGCCCTCAACCTGATGATAAAGATAAAGACACTGCTTGACCCCAACCATATCCTCAATCCCGGTAAGATATGGGAGGAGGAGAGGGTGTGATATGGCACTAACCGCTGACAGATACGAACAGATAAAGAGGTTCGAAAGCGACCTGAGCCAGTGTATGAAGTGCGGCTTTTGCACCTTCTGGTGCCCGGTCTATCAGGAAGAGCATATTGAAGCCTCGGTGGCGCGGGGCAAGAACATGATGATACGAGGGCTGCTGGCGGGCGAGCTGGACTATACCCAGGAGTATGCCGACCGCCTCAACAAGTGCACCCTTTGCATGGCCTGCACGGCTAACTGCCCGGCTAAAGCCAATATCCCCAACGTTATCGTCGCCGCCAGGGCCGATGCGGTCAAAGCCAGGGGCTTAAAGTTCCCCTATAATATCGTCTACCGCTGGCTCTTACCGCGGCGGAGGCTCTTCGGCTGGGTGGTGCGCTTCGCTTCCTGGTTCCAGGGGATTTTCTTGCCCAAGACCGAGGGCACCATCAGGCACCTTTCTATGTTCCTCTCGGCGCTGGGCAAGGGGCGAAATATACCCCAGATTGCCCCCAAATTCTTGCGGCAGATGGTGCCGGTGGTGAACGTACCGCCCAACGGCGTCAAGACCAGGATGCGGGTGGGTTATTTCAGCGGCTGTATGACCGATTTCGTCCTGCCTGAGTTGGGTAAACATATAATCGACTTCCTGACCCGTAACGGGGTGGAGGTGGTGGTGCCTCAGGAACAGGGGTGCTGCGGGGCGCCGGTTTTTCTGGGGGCGGGCGATTTCGAAACCGGCCGCAAAATGGCTGATGCCAATGTTAAAGCCTTCGAGGGGCTGGACTACGTTATCTCCGACTGCGCCACCTGCACCTCGGCGCTCAAAGACTACGCTAAGTTTCTAGCCGACACCCCGCAGCGGAAGAAGGCTTACGAAAAGTTCGGCAAGAAGGTCAAGGATATCTCCGAGTTCCTGATTGACGTGCTGGATTTGCCAGCGTCGGCTTATAAGCCCTCGGCGGAAGCCAAGGGTAAGAAGGTTACCTGGCACGACCCTTGTCATCTGAGCCGTCACCTGGGGATAACCAGCCAGCCTAGGCAGGTCATAAAGTCAATCCCCGGGATTGAGTATATCGAGATGCCCGACGCCGACCGCTGCTGTGGGATGGCGGGGGCGTTCAGCATGTATTACTACGACCTGTCGAAGGAGATTGCCGATAAGAAGGCGGCTTCGATTGAAGCCACGGGCGCCGATATCGTGGTCAGCAGTTGCCCGGGGTGCGAGATTCAACTGATCGACAGCGTGGTGCGCAACAAGCTGCCGGTGAAGGTAATGCACATTATGGAGCTTATAGAATAGTTCCTATTTGAGCGCCTGCCGACAGGCCTCGTAGCCCAGGTCGAAGGCTTTCATATTAACCGGCGCCACTTTAGCCGGGAAGCGTTCCTCGACGGCTGCTTTTATAGTGGCTACTTTTATAGGCAGCTTTTCGGTGCCGAACAGCGCCCCCAGCATGACGACGTTGGTGGTGAGGTGGCTGCCCGCTTCTTTAGCCAACTTGGTGGCATCGAGCTGGATTACCTTTTCCGCAGCTTTTCTAAGCTTTTCCATGATTGTCTCTAGAGTGGGATAGCTGCTTTGCCCCAGGGGAACGGTAAAGGGCACGGTTGCCGCCGTGTTAACTATGACCAGGCTGGACTTGGAGAGGCAGGTGATATTCCTCAACGCCTCCGAGGGCTCCATGCCGACCAGGGCGCTGCACTTGCCGGTGGGGATGAGGGGGCCGTAGACATCTTCGCCGAGCCGGATGGCGCTGGTTACCGAGCCGCCCCTCACCGCCATGCCCAGTATCTCCGAGCCTCTGACTTTTAGCTTGTCTTTGACCGCCGCCTCTCCCAGCAGCTCCGACATTAGAATTACACCCTGCCCCCCGACCCCGGTGATCAGCACGTTGAATTCTTTTATCATTGGCTCACCTCTATTATCGCTTTGTAGGGGCAGACCTGGGCGCAGACTCCGCAGCCGGTGCAAAGCGCCTGGTCGATGATGGTCTTACCGTCCTCTTTTATTATCGCCGGGCAGCCCAGAAGCTCGATGCAGGCGTTGCATTTGTCGTTGCACTTATCCTGGTCTACAAAGTAGGGGATAATCGGCTCTTTTCGTTTCCGCTTCTCCCGCTGGTCGATTATGGCGCAGAGCCTTCGGGAGACGACGACGGCGGGACCCTCGAACCTTATGGCGGCTTCTATGGTCTTGGCGGCTGCTTTCAGGTCGAAGGGGTCAACGACCTCGACGAATTTTACCCCGCAGGCTCGGGCGATATCCTCCGGCTTTAGCTGGACGGCCTCCTCGCCCATAGCGGTCTGGCCGGTGCCGGGGTGGGGCTGGAAGCCGGTCATGGCCGTGGTTGAGTTATCCATTATGACCATGGTTATATTTGCTTTATTATAGACGGCGTTTACCAGGGGCGGTATGCCGGCGTGGAAGAAGGTCGAATCGCCCAGGTGGGCTACTACCGGCGCGTTGACGACATGAGACAGCCCGTTGGCAATGCCGAAGCTGCCCCCCATACAAATGATGGTATCTGAGGCTTCCTGCGGCGGGTTGTAGGCTAGAGCATAGCAGCCGATGTCGCCGGGGTAGATGGCCTCCACGTCCTTCCCCAGTTCTCTTGCCACCCTTTTTGAAGCGGTCTTAATGGCGTAATGGGAGGCGCGGTGGGGGCAGCCGGGACAGAGGGCGGGCGGCCTCCAGGGAAGAAGGGGTGATGTCTCTTTCTCCAGCTTGTCCAGCTTGGCGAAATCAACGGGCGGCTTGGCTCCGCTTAGCTTGACGACAGCCTCGGTGACCTTCCGCGTGGATAACTCGCCGACCCGCGGCAGCAAATCTTTGCCGTGGATTCTGACCGGAAGGCTATGCTCGTTGGCGATGGCTTTGACTTGAAGCTCAACAAAGGGGTCGACCTCCTCAGTCACCAGCACCTCCTTGACCGATTTCAGCAGCTCTATCACCAGCTCCTCGGGCAGGGGGTGGGGGGTACCGATTTTCAGCACCGAGACCTTATCCTCAATCTCCAGCCACTTCAATGCTTCCATGCTGTAACTGTAGGACAGCCCGCAGCCGATAATACCCAGCTTAGCGCCGCCAGCCAGCTTTAGCTGGTTATAGGGGAGGGTGTTAGCCGCTTTCTTTATGGCATCGAACCTTTCCAGCATCAGGGGCTTATTTAATCTGGCTTCTTTGGGGGTATAGACCAGCAGGTCGCGGTTTTTGACGAACTTGCCCTCTCTTTTCTCCTGCGATATTTCGCCCAGCACTAAATCGCTGCGGGCATGGCCTATCCGCGTTACCGAGCGGAGCATGAAAAGCTGCCGGAACTGCTCGGATAGCTTAAAGGCGTCAGCCATCATATCTTTGGCTTCCTGCACGGAAGAGGGCTCAAGGACGGGCATGTAGGCCTGCAGGGCGATATAGCGGTTGTCCTGCTCGTTCTGGGAACTCCAGGCCGAGGGGTCATCGGCGGAGAGCAGGACCAGCCCTCCCTTAGCCCCGATGTAGTTGGCCGTCATCAGCGGGTCGTGAGCTACGTTTACGCCGACATGCTTCATCGACACCATGGCTCTCACCCCGCAGATGGAGGCGGCCAGGGCGACCTCGAAGGCTACCTTCTCGTTGACCGACCACTCCACGTAAATACCGAGTTCTTTAGCCACCCCGGAAAGGGTTTCCACTATCTCGCTGGAGGGGGTGCCGGGGTAGGCGGCGGCAACCTGGACGCCCGCCTCTATAGCCCCCCGGGCGATGGCTTCATTACCCAGCACAAATAGTCTTTCTCCAGGGGCGTCGGCAGTTATGGTTAATTCTTTCAAGGGCAGTCTCCTTCCCTGGCTTGGGGGACGTCATTAAATCAGTCAGCCATAGGCAGTATATATGATGCTGGGAATGTAATCAAGGAAACTTGTTGCGCTTTAGCCGCAAGTGTTACAATTAAATTTAGCTAGGGAAGAGGTATAAATCTATGCCGTTACAGGCTATTGTCGTTAAAGGCGCCCGCGAGCACAACCTCAAGAATATCGATGTCACTATTCCCCGCGATAAGCTGGTGGTTATCACCGGTGTCTCCGGCTCCGGCAAAAGCTCGTTGGCCTTCGACACCATCTATGCCGAAGGGCAACGCCGCTACGTGGAGTCGCTGTCGGCTTACGCACGCCAGTTCCTGGGCAGGATGGAGAAGCCCGAGGTCGACTATATCGAGGGCTTAAGCCCGGCCATCTCCATCGACCAGAAAGGCCCCAGCAAAAACCCGCGCTCGACGGTGGGCACGGTAACCGAAGTCTATGATTACCTGAGGCTGCTATTTGCCCGCGTGGGGCATCCCCACTGCCCCAAGTGCGGGCGGGAGATTACGGCGCAGACGGTGCAGCAGATTGTCGATGCCGTCCAGAATATTCCCGCCAAGAGCCGCATCATGATTTTAGCCCCGCTGATAAGCGACCGTAAGGGCGAATACCAGTCTGTCTTCGACGACCTGCGCAAGGCGGGCTACGCCCGCGTGCGCGTTGACGGCGAGATTCGCGAGCTGTCCGAGGAAATTCAGCTGGATAAATACAAGAAACACTCCATAGCGGTGGTGGTGGACCGACTGGTGATGGGGCAGAGCGACCAGAGCCGCATCGCCGACTCGGTGGAGACGGCGCTCAAGCTGGGGGCGGGGGTGGTGCTGGTGTCCATTATCGATGGCGAGGAGCTGCTGTTCTCGGAGCACTTCGCCTGCGTCCACTGCGGCATCAGCCTGGGCGAGATTGCCCCCCGCACCTTCAGCTTCAACAGCCCTCACGGTGCCTGCCGTGAATGCAGCGGGCTGGGGGTAAAACTTGAGATAGACCCCGAGCTGGTGCTGAACAAAAACCTGTCCATTTTAGAAGGAGCCATCCGCCCCTGGCAGTTCCATAGCTGGTATCTATACCAGGTGGAGTCTTTAGCCCGAAATAACGGCTTTTCCCTGCACACCCCGGTCAAGGATTTGACTAAAGAACAGCTCGGCCTCATCCTCTACGGGGAGGGCGGGGAAACCAGGGTCTATCGCAACCGTTTCGGGAAGATAAGGCGTCACCACAAAGGCTTCGAGGGAGTGGTACCGGCCCTGGAACGACTCTACCGGGATACCGAGTCGGAATACTCCCGCGCCAAGATTGAACGCTATATGGTGTCGAAGCCCTGCCCCGTCTGTGAGGGTAGGCGGCTTAAACCGGAGTCGCTGGCGGTGACCATCGGCGACAAGAATATCGTCGAGGTCAGCTCGATGTCGGTGGTACAGGCGCTGGACTGGGTGGGGGTGATGGACAACGGCAAAAAAACGGTGCTCAGCAAACGGGAAAAGACCATCGCTCACCAGATTATCAAGGAGATTCAAGCCCGCTTGGGCTTTCTCAAGGACGTTGGCCTTGACTACCTCAACCTCGACCGTGCCTCGGCGACACTGGCCGGCGGCGAGGCGCAGCGCATTCGGCTGGCCACCCAGATCGGCAGCGGGCTGATGGGGGTGCTCTACATCTGCGACGAGCCGACTATAGGCTTGCACCCCGCCGATAACTTTCGCCTGATTGAGACATTAAAGCGCTTGAGAGAGCTGGGCAACACCATACTGGTCGTGGAGCACGACGAAGCCATGATGAGGGCGGCCGACCATGTTATCGATATGGGGCCCGGCGCCGGGGAGCACGGGGGGTGGATTGTCGCCACCGGCACCCTGGACGATATTATGAAGTGCGCCGAGTCGATAACCGGCCAGTACCTCGTCGGCGCCAAGAATATTCCCTTGCCGCCTGAGCGCCGTCACGGCAACGGCGAGGAGATAATCGTCAAGGGGGCGAGGCAGAACAACCTTAAAGATATAGATGTGCATATTCCGCTGGGTAAATTCGTTTGCATCACCGGCGTTTCCGGTAGCGGTAAGAGCACCCTCATTGACGATATTCTCTATAAGAAGCTGGCGCAGCTCCTCTACCGCTCGCGGGAAAGGCCGGGCGAGTGCGATGATATAATCGGCATCGAGCATATCGACAAGGTGGTCAATATCGACCAGTCGCCCATCGGGCGTACCCCCCGCAGCAACCCCGCCACCTATACCGGTACGTTCACTCCTATCCGCGAGCTTTTCGCTACCGTGCCCGAAGCCAGGATGAGGGGCTACGCTCCGGGGCGCTTTTCCTTTAACGTTAAGGGCGGGCGCTGCGAGGCCTGCCGGGGGGATGGGTTTATCCAGATTGAGATGCAGTTCCTGCCCGATGTCACCGTTGCCTGCGAGGTTTGTAAGGGCAAGCGCTATAACCGCGAGGCTCTGGAAATCAGGTTCAAGGGCAAGAATATCGCTGAGGTGCTGGATATGACGGTGGAGCAGGCGCTGGCCTTCTTCGAGCATTTCCCCAAGGTGAAAAACAAGCTGCAGACATTGCGGGATGTGGGGTTGGGCTACATTCGTCTCGGCCAGCCCGCGCCCACGCTATCCGGCGGCGAGGCGCAGCGGGTAAAGCTGGCTACCGAGCTGTCCAAGCGCTCTACGGGGCGGACGCTCTATATCCTCGATGAGCCGACCACAGGCCTGGCCTTCGAGGATGTCGCCGCGCTGCTGCGGGTGCTCCAGCGCCTGGTTGACGGCGGTAACAGCGTGGTGGTCATCGAGCATCACCTGGACGTGATGAAGAACGCCGACCATATCATCGACCTGGGCCCGGGGGCGGGCGACGGTGGGGGCTATATTGTCGCCACCGGCACCCCGGAAGAGATAGCTAAGGAAAAGTCGTCAGCTACCGGCCAGTACCTGGGTCGGGTGTTGCATCGGGGCAAGGATATAGAGTATGCTTTAAGGGGTTGAGCCCTTCCACTCGGTAGTTAAGGAGAAAATGTTGACTCGAGACGAAGCCCTTGACTCTATCGAAGCCAACGTAGAGAACAAGAACACCATCAAGCACATGCTGGCTACCGAGGCTATCATGCGCGCTCTGGCCAAACGCCTGGGTGAGGATGAGGTGGAGTGGGGGCTTACCGGGCTGCTGCACGACATCGACATGGAGCTTTGCGAGGGCGATATGAGCACCCACAGCAAGCTGGGTGCCGACCTGGTCAGGGAGATGGGGGCCAGCGAGGCTATGGCCCACGCCGTACTCTGCCACAACGAAGCCCATGGTATTCCCCGCGAGAGCCAGCTCGACAAAGCCCTCTTTTGCGCCGACCCGCTGACCGGCTTGATAATCGCCGCTGCCCTGGTGCGCCCCGATAAGAAATTAGCCAGCGTTGAGGCCAAGTCGGTGAGGAAGAAGTTTAAAGAGAAGAGCTTTGCTGCCGGGGCTAATAGAGAACAAATCGCTCAGTGCGCCGAGCTGGGGATTGAGCTCGACGATTTTATCGAGCTGGGCTTAAAGGCAATGAAGGGTATTGCCGAAGACCTCGGGCTGTAAAAAGAAATCCCCGCCATTCCCCCAATAATAACTAAATGGCTTTCCCGACGTTATATATAGTGAAATGAGACGTATATTTGTTATTTCTATTCTAACTTGTATGCTTCTCACGTCTGTGGCAACGGGCTGTGCTCCGCTGGAAACTTCTCCGGCTCCACCTATTACCGTAGAGTTATTATTCCCCGATGGTGCGCCACCGCTAAATCAGGAAGCTGAGCTAGTCTGTACAGTGAACGCTCACGCAATGCCTATCAAGAATATGAGCGTTAGCGTTAATTTGCCTGAGGCTCTTGAGTTGGTGAGTGGTGAGCTTTCATGGGTTGGGGATGTTGCCGAAGGGAATGAAGTTGAGGTAATAAGAGCCGTTGTTAGGAGCGTTGACACCGGAAACTGGACCATTGAGCTCATCCGCAATCTTAACCCTGAGGAACATGGCTGGTCTGGATTTATTAACCCCGCTCCTTTTTATATATCCATTTCTGCAGATTCAGCGGAATGGGGGATAACACCTCCTTGGCAAGGAGGTGGTGGCGGCGAAGTGGAAATTGAGATAGTTGATGACTAGCTAACCTCCACCGTCGAACCCTGGGCTGTTTTCACCACATTGATTCGGCTAGGGAAGGCGTCTCTAAGTTCCTCCATGTGGGTGATAACCAGTATCTTATCGAAGTCGTCCTGTATAGAGTTTATCGCCTCTTTCAGTTTTTCAATGCCGGAGCTATCTTGAGTGCCGAAGCCCTCATCGATAATCAGGGTGGGGAGGGGTGCCCCGGCCCTTCGGGCTAAGAGCTTGGACAGGGCGATGCGCACGGCAAAATCAATGCGAAAGGCTTCGCCGCCGCTGAACATTTCGTAGTTTCGCGTGCCCAGCTCGTCGGCGATATTGATGTCCAGCGTTTCCACTGTCTCACCCTTCTTGGTCTGCCTTTGGGTTTCCATCTTGACGTGCATGCGGTTATCGGTCATCCGCCCCAGCAGGCGGTTGGCTTCCGCCTCGATTTCGGGCAGCGCCATTTCGATAATCAGCGCCTGTATCCCCTTCTTGCCGAAGGCTTGCGCCAGGTCTTTGTAGATTTTCTCCTCTTTCGAAGCCTTATTCAGCAGTTTCTCCTTTTCTCCCCTTCTTATCTCCAATTCCGAGCAGCGCTCCAGCTTTGACTTCACGCCCCACATCGATTCTTGGGCTTGCTTTTGTTCTGCCGAAAGCTGCTGGTGTTCGCTTTCCGCCTGGCTTAAATCGGTGGTTATCTGGGGCAGGGCTTCCAGCTCGCGGCTCAAGTCCTGCCCTTTTTTAGTGTCGGCTTCCAGCCTCTGGCGCAATTCCCCACTGGCTTCCTCGGCTTTAGCCGCCGCCTCTCTTTCCTGACTGAGCAGCCGGTCGGCTTCCTCAAGTTGGCGCTTGGGGCTTTCGTATTTTTCCAGCTCGGCGAGGCGCTGGCGGAGCTGTTCGTGCTGCGGCGAATCGTAGTCGAGCCTGTTTAGTTCCCCTTCGACCTGGGCTAACGCCGGCTGCTCCTCGGCGGCGAAGTCTTTCCCGGCCAGGCTCTGTTCGATTTCGCTGAGCCTTTCTCTTGCCTGACTAAGCTGGCTATCGACGGTCTGGACCTCGCTTATGCTCTGGTTGAGCAGGCTGACCTGGCTCTGCGCCGAGGCTTTATCCTGACTAAGCTTTGTTTCCAACGGCGATATTTCGCCTTCCAGCGCTTCCAGCCCCTTTTTCTTGCCGGCCAGCTCGGTGCGGTTTGACTCCAGCGAATTTGATTTACCGTCCCGCTCGGCGGCGTAGTTGTCCTGAATTCGTTTCAGTTCTTCTTCACCCAGTTCGGTGCCGCACAACGGGCACTTAGCCTCGGCCTGTGTGGAGAGGGCATCGATGTTTTTCGTTATCCCGGCTATCTCCCTTTCCAGATTTTTCAGACCGGACTCAAGGTAGTTTATCTGGGTGCGCAGCTCCTGGCCGGCTTGTTTTTTATTCCCCAGCTCCGTTTCCTCTTCCGCCAGTTGGTGCAGTCGGGCTTGTGCCTGCTGCAGTTCGTTTTTGAGCTGGGGCAGCTTGGCCGACTTGGCTTCCAGCTCGGCAATCTGGCTCTCGGCTAGTTTATGGTCGGTAAGCAGTTTTGCCTGCGCCCGCTCGATAGCCATCTCCAGCTGGCTCTTCTTTTCCTTTAGCTTGACCAGCAGCCCCAGCTTCTGGTTCAGCTCCTCGTTTTGCTGGCGGGCTTCGGCTAAGCGGCTATAGCCTTTTTCTATCTCCGGGCGCTGGACCATCACCGCTTCGTGTTCCTTGATGCGGGCTTGATACTGGGCGACTTCCTGCTCGCGGCGCTCCAATTCTCTTTTGGTGGCGGCGATGTGCTCCTCAAGCTGAGTTAGCTGCTGCTTCTTATTCTCTAGCGCCTCCTTCTCTTTCTTGAGCTTAGATAGCTTTGTTTCGTGCTTGGCCAGGCTCTTTTCCACCTGTGCCAGTGCCGCCTGCGCCTGCGCCAACTCGGCTTCGTAGGCAGGTTTTTGAGCCAGTTCCCGGCTGATTTCCTCCAGGGCGCTTTCCAGCTGTCCCCCCTCCGCCTCCTGTTCTTTAGCCAGCTCTTTAGCCCGCTGCTCCAGCTCGTCGTAGAAGGCCAGCCCCAGTATGTTGCCCAAGACCTCCTTGCGTTTTGTCGGTGGCTGGCGGGTGAATTCGTCGGCGTGGCCCTGCCTGAGGAAGGCGCTGTTGATGAAGGTGGCGTAGTCCATGTGCAGGGTGTTGATAATCTTCTGCTGGGTCTGGCTGATGCTGTCGGCGCTGATTGATTTGAAGCCGCCGTTGGATGCTATCTGAAAGTCGAGCAGGCTCTTGCCCGCCCCGCCCCGCCGCTTGGGCCTGGCATGCTTGCGGATGATGCGGTAGCCCTGCTCACCCACGGTGAAGTCGAATTCCACCTCCATCTCGTCCTGCCCCGAGTGAATGAGGGGGTCGTCGCTCTTGGAGGTGTTGCGGGTCCTGCCCCAGAGCGCCCAGGTCATGGCATCAACTAGCGCCGACTTGCCGTTGCCGTTGTCGCCGGAAATGCAGGCGGTGTGGATGCCGTTGAAGTAGAGCGGGGGCACGTTGTCACGGTAGGGCATGAAGTTGCGCAGCGACAGCTTGACGGGAATCATTTGAGGTTATTGTAGCACAAGTCGGGGGTGGATGGGGGGAAAAGATGGGGATGAAACTCCCTCTTAAACACTCCTGTTGGGCATTGACAAATTTTAAGGATAGACATACATTTAAATCACAGTGACGACAAAGCAGAAGCTGAATAAACCGATTACCTTTACCACTACATTTGCTACTTATACTGCCACCCACATTATTGGTGAGGGTGGGTCGGGGTGTATATTTGAGGCTATTGATGATTTAGGAAATACATATGCAATCAAGAGGCTTGAGCCAGCAAAAGCCACGCGCGAAAAGGTTAAACGCTTCAAAAATGAAGTCCAATTTTGTCTGAAGAATCAGCATCCTCATATTCTCACCATTGTAGAGCACGGTGTTTTTATTAAGGGAGAAAGCAACTCGCCATTCTATGTTATGCCCCGTTACGACGGGTCTCTTAGGGACTTGCTCAAAGCTGGCATTCCTTTTGGTAAGGTTCTAAACTACTTTGCGCAGATTTTGGATGGTGTCGAAGCTGCGCATTTTCACGGTGTCGTGCATCGTGACCTGAAACCTGAGAACATACTATACGCCACTGACAATGACTGCTTGGTTATAGCTGATTTTGGCATTGCACATTTCCAAGAAGATGAATTATATACAGCGGTTAAGACTAAAGACACAACCCGGCTAGCCAATTTCCAGTATGCTGCTCCAGAGCAGCGTAGTCATGGTGCTGAACAAGACCAACGTGCTGATATCTATGCCCTTGGGCTAATATTAAACGAGATGTTCACTGGGGCAATCCCGTCTGGTACAGGCTACAAAACTATAGCCAACGTGGCCGCTGACTACGAGTATTTGGACAGCATAGTTGAAGAAATGCTGCGCCAATCACCAAAAGAACGCTTTGACTCGATAGAAAAGATAAAGAATCAACTAATAGGGAGGCAGAACGAGTTTATAACGAGACAAAAGCTTAGTGAGTTGAAGGACACAGTTGTTCCGGTTACAGAGCTAGATGATCCACTTATCGCCGATCCTCCTCGTTTGGTTAATGTCGACTGGGATCGGGGTGTACTAACGCTTTTCCTTCAGCGGCCTGTGAATGAAAAGTGGATATGGGCTTTGCAAAATATGGGTAGTTACACTTCAATACTGGGTAAAGGGCCTAGCGCTTTTAAGATCCATGGCGATAAGGCTTTAATCGCTGCCGATGAACACGAAGCTCAGAAGGTCGTGGAATATTTTAAGGATTGGTTGCCTAGAGCAAACAGAGTTTATGAAGAGCGTGTACGTAGTGAGAAAAAAGAGGCCGAGGAGAAGCGGAGGAAGGAGCTTGAGCGCCAAATTAAAGAGCAAGAGACACGCCAACGAATTCTCAAAAACATCAAGTTGCCAAAATGATGTATATTTTAGTGACTTGCGCTATTCTGGGTAAACATCGTTTAAAGGGGTAACATCGTGCCAGATAGCCCCGATAACTGTTATCGGGGTGAGAAAGAAAGAAGCCCTCTTGGTGTAAGAGGGCTTCTTCATTATTCCTGTCTATAGCGCGCCGCTGCTTACTGCAATACTCCACCACCACCCTCACCCACAAAGACCAGGGTAAACGTTATATTACCTCCGGCCTGCAGTTGCTGAGTTGCCGATACGTCAATGCTATAGAGGGTCATCCCGTCGGGTCCGCCGGAGCGGTAGGTCACCGTATAGCTCCCCGCCGGGCAGCCGTCGAAGGTGTAGGGTACAGAGCCGTTCGAATCCATATATGGCCCGGAAAGGGTAAAGCTGACAGCGCCAGACCAGGGGGCACCATTAGCGGTGGCATTGACGGTGACAGTGCCTTTGGGCTGAGAGCTGAGGTATAGGGTAAACGTTATATTACCACCTGAAGGCAGGTTCTGCGTCGGGTTTGGTGAGATGCCCGATAATGTCGCTCCGATGGGACCGCCGGAGTTATAGGTAAGGGTGTAGGTCCCCGGCGGCAGGTTAGTAAAGCTATCGGGCATGGTTGTGCTGGCATCCGAAACCGGCCCGCTGATACTGTACTGAATTGAGCCTGAGCCGATCGCGGTTTGCCAGGGCTGACCGTCAAGGAGCGCGTTGACCTGTATCGTGCCGGTCGCCGTGGAGTGGAATACCAGGTTAAAGGTTATTACTCCACCACCACTTACCGATTGGGTTGACGATGGTGAAATACCGGAGAAAGTGGCTCCCGAAGGGCCGCCTGACCGATATGTCAGCGTGTAAGTCCCGTCGGGCAGGTTGCCAAGGTTCTGCGGTACCGAGTTCTCACAATCCGAGAATGGCCCCTGTATGCAATAACTAACATTTCCCGACCACGGTTGGCCATCCAGGGTGGCCGTGATGCTGGCTGTGTTTAAAGCTCCTGTGGCGAAGTTCATGGTGAACGTCGTGATATTATTAGCCGACGTGGTCTGTGTTGGTTGAGGTGTAATACTCATAAGTGTTGCGTTGGGCGGGCCACCATATTTATATACCAGGCTATAGGTTCCAATCGGGAGGTTCGTGAACGTATAGGGCACCGAGGTGTGAGAATCCTGTAATGCCCCGTGTATGGTATAGGTAACACTACCATTCCACGTGAAGCCATTGAGAGTTGCCTGAACCTTGATTGCACTCGTATTTTCCGAGTGGAAGCTGAGGGTGAAGGTAACGGTTGCGCCCTGTGCTATAGTCTGTGTCGGTTGTGGTGAAATGCTGGCCAGTGTTGCCCCGGCAGGGCCACCGGAGTTGTAGCCCACGGTGTAGGTTCCGTCAGGCAGGTTGCTGAATGTTTCCGATACGGAAGTCCCTGAATAGCCCTGTGGTCCGGTTATGGTATAGTTGACGTTGCCCGTCCAGGGGGCTCCGTCAAGGGTAGCCTGGACTTGAATCCCGCTGACACTCGTTGTCGCAAAGTTCAGGCTGAAGGTTATCTCACCCCCGGCGGATAGTGTTTGGGTTGAGTTCGGTGAAACATTGGATAAGGCGGCGGTGGATGGGCCCCCGGAACTGTAGCCTAATGTATAGCTTCCGACAGGTACATTGCTGAAGGTCTGGTTTACAGAAGCGCCCGAGTAGGTCCCTGCCCCACTTATATTGTAGCTAACGTTTCCTGTCCAAGGAGAACCATCGAGGGTAGCCTCGACGACGATAGTCCCCACCTGTGGAGCAGACCCCGGCGTCTGGAAGGACCAGGCGGACGACCATTCCGATACCTGGTTATCCTTACTGGCATTTGCCCTCCAGTAATAGGTCTGTCCCTCGCTTAGCTCGCCGCTGGGTATGGTGTAGCTCGGACTGCTAATGCCCGATTGGTCTACGACCAGGTTTTGGAAGCTGCTGTCAGTTGATAGTTGAAGGCGGAACGAGGCATCGGCATACTCATAGTTCCACGACAATATCGGGGTCAGCGATGTAACGGAGCTGCCATTCGCCGGCGTCTCCAGGCTAACTTCCGGCGTTGGAGCCTCGTTACAGCCCAGCAGGCTTACCGCACATATAAGCAGCATGATTACAAGGTACTTCATATATTTCTTCATTGGTAGGGTACCTCCTCTGAGTTTACTCTAAGCGTCTTTATATATATCTAGCTAGGTTAAGACTATGTCATTATATCCATGTTGTCAATAAACTAATAGTCATGTAAAGCCCCATAAATAGGTACTATTATCCCATGCCGGGAAGGGTAATTAGTACATAAGTATAATGAAAAGGCTCTACCTTGTGCTATTAAGGCAGGGCCTTTGGTTTGCATATAGAGTTTTCTACTCCTGTCGGTTAAACGACCATATAGCGCCGATGAGCAATACCACGCCCACGGCAGAAACCAGCAGCGCCGATTCCCAGATGCCCATGGTGTGGCCGAATATGGTTACCCCAGCGGCCTGGGTGCCCAAAAAGACCTGGCGGATGGCGTCTATAGCGTAGGTAACGGGGTTAATCTTGGAGAGTATCTCCATCCAGGTAGCCACGCCGGTCAGCGGGAAAAAGATACCGGAAAGGAACATCATCGGGAATATCACCAGTTGCATGGTAATCTGGAAACCCTGCTGGGAGCGCATGCGGGCGCCGATGAGCAGGCCCAATGCGGACAGGGACAGGGAGAGGATTATTATCAGCGGCAGCAATGCGAGCACTATTCCCCAGCTGAGAGAAACGCCGACGATAGGGGCGATGGCCAGCATGATGATACCTTGCATGATGGCGATGCCGGCGGCACCGGTAGCTTTGCCCAGGAGTATTCCGCTGCGGTTTAAGGGCGAAACCAGCACCTCTTTGAGAAAACCGAACTCCCTATCCCATACAATCGACACTCCGGACATTATTGAGGTCATCAGCACGGTCATGGCCAGGATACCCGGGTACATAAACTGGAGGTAGTCCACCCCCGGCATCATCTGGCCGATAAGCTGGCCGAAGCCGGCGCCGAATATTATCAGGAATAGAATCGGCATGCTAAAAGAGGAAATCATACGCATACGGTCCTGGATGAAGTGAAGGAACTCTCGGTAGGCTATTACCCATATGGAATGGAAAAATTTCGTCATTTTCGCTTAGTGACCTCTCATTCTCATTCTTCTTTTCATATGCTGCATCTGGTCTACGTCTTGCTCCCTGATGGCGCGGCCGGTGAGTTTTAGAAAGACGTCTTCCAGCGTCGGCCGATGAAGGCCTATAGAAATAAGACGCAGGGGGAAGCCGGAAACAAATCCGGGCAGGAATTCCTCGCCATGGGGCACAGTAAACCTTATCGTTCCGTTCTCCTGTTCCGCCTGGAGATTATATTGCTCCTTGAGCAGGCTTTCCGCTTTGTCGTTATCCTCTGTCTTTATGGTTACCACATCGCCGCCAAAGTCATCTTTGAGATTATCCGGCGTATCCAGCGCCACGATTTTACCGTAGTCGATAACGGCAATGCGGTCGCAGTTCTCGGCCTCATCCATATAATGAGTGGTCATGAATATGGCCAGGTTTTCCTTTTTGCGTAATTCATGGATATGGTTCCAGATACGGCTTCTGGTCTGGGGGTCGAGCCCCAATGTAGGCTCGTCCAGGAATAACACCTTGGGGTGGTGAAGCAGACCGCGGGCAATCTCCAAACGGCGTTGCATGCCCCCGGAATAGGTGTCGATTTTCTCCTTCCTTCTATCCCAGAGCTCTACCATGTCGAGTAACGCCTTCATCCGCGGCTCCAGGGTTTTCTTGGGGATACTGTAGGCATAGGCGTGGAAACGCAGGTTTTGTTCCGCCGTCAGGTAGTCGTCTAGCGTCGGCTCCTGAAATACCAGGCCGATTGAGCCCCGTACCTGGTCGCGCTCTTTGATTACATTAAAGCCGTTGACTATTGCCTCGCCTTCGGTAGGGGCGAGCAGCGTGCAGAGCATGTTGATAGTGGTCGTTTTGCCCGCGCCGTTGGGGCCCAGGAAACCGAATATCTCGCCCTCCTGGACTACGAAAGAGACGCCTTTTACCGCCTCTAGTTTACCGAACTTTTTTACCAGGTTTTTTGATTTAATTACTTCCATGCATTTCACCCTCTTCTTTCAGGATTCTCATATATTATGTTCGATTCCTCATACGATTGCGCAACCCTTCAACGAGGCTGTAAATTACCGGTACGACAAGAAGAGTTAGAAGCGTTGAGCTGAAAAGCCCTCCAATTACGACTATAGCCAGTTCGGCAGCCATGAGAGTGCCTTCTCCTAAGCCCAAAGCTATAGGGAGCATAGCCACCATAGTGGTAATGGCCGTCATAAGAATAGGGCGCAACCTTGTTCTTCCGCCCTCAATCAAGGCATCATGTGTGTTCACACCCTTCTTGCGTAGCTGCTCTACTAAGGCTATAAGCACGATAGCATTGGTTAGCACTATGCCGACAAGCATCAGAACCCCCATAAGAGCCGATACTCCAAGGGGGTGACCGGTAACAAGCAAGCCGAGCAAGGCACCGATAGAAGCCAGGGGAAGACTGGCCATAATAATTAGTGGATTAATGAAAGAACGGAAAGTAACTACTATCACAGCGAAGGCAAGCAGTGCGGCCACAATAATAGCAATGAACATACCGGAGAATGACTCTTGCATCATCTCTGCCGTCCCACCCATCTTAACCTCAACTCCGGGAGTAGGCGGAAGGGCATCTATCCTCTGTTGAACGGCCAGGTTGACCGCCCCCACGTTTTCAGAGGTGATGCTACCGGTGATGCTAGCCGCCAGTTTCTGGTCGATACGCTGAATGCTGATGGGCTGTACTCCGAGTTCCACGGTAGCTATATCGCTTAGCGGCACGGATACGGGCCAACCGATTCTTAGTTGACTAGCCATATCAGGGCTATTCAATTCCGGCGTTATTCCTTTTATAAAGATATCGTAGCTTTCGCCCTCGACAGTGGCGTGGGCTACAGTGCCGCCCGACTTCATCAGGAATAGCTCCTGGGCTATTTGGGGTATTTGCTCCGACGGCAAGCCGGAGGTGAATATCCTGTTTTCATCTATTGTAATAGTAAGCTTAGGCTCAACTCTGCTGATGTCGATCTCAATATCCGCTAAGCCGTATATGTCTTTAAGGTCGGCAACGAGTTGCTGGCTCATATTGGCTACATCATCATAATTATCTCCGAGCACCGAGATTTCCAGGCCGGAGCCCATCATCTGAGCCGACATTTGGTCCCCTGTGCTTACGGTGACGATGGTGCCTTCTTCGACTATGCCCTCATAAGCCTGGCGTAACTCCTCGGCTTCCTGTTCCATATCGGCTTCCTGTATCAGGGTAACCGTTATGCTGGCCGCATTGGTGCTGCCCCCCGACATAGCGCTGAAAGCGCCCATTAAAGTGCTCGACGTGCCGACGGTGGACTGGTAGGTTCTAACCTCGGGGTTCATGCCGAGAGCTTGCTCTAACCGTATTACCGTATCAGCAGTGGTAATGAGGTCGGTTTCCGGCGGCGTCACGACCTCTATAGTAAGCTGCTTTTCACTCATACCAGGAATGAAACTAGTGCCGATTACAGGAATCATGGCCAGGCTACTTAAAAACAGTAATATAGCCATTACCAGAGTTAAGGCTCTATGGGACAGAGACCATTTAAGCACGGGAGCGTATATCTTCTGATACCATGACTCCCCGTTTTTGGTTCGGTCTTTCCTGGCTATCTTGAAGTTGCATAACGGGGGGATTACCATAAGCGCTACCAGGAGCGAAGCTATCAGGGCAAAGGTTATGGTGAGAGCGAAGGGAATAAATAGTTCGCCTACAATCCCTCCCACGAAGGCCAGCGGGAGGAAAATAACCACAGTGGCTATAGTGGCTGAAGTGACCGGTGCGGCCACCTCTCTGGCGCCATTGAGGGCGGCCTCCTTGAATTTTTGCCCTTCTTTAAGGTTACGGAAGATAACCTCCAGAACAACGATGCTGTCGTCGATTACACGCCCCACGGCAATAGCTATGGCGCTCAGGGTCAGGATGTTTATCGTTATGCCAACGCCCCTCATTACCAGAAAGGCGACGAGTATGCTTAGAGGTATAGATATGGCGGTGACCAGAGAAGCGCGGAATGCCATCAGAAATAGAAAAACGACCACGATAGCCAGAAGAGCGCCGATGATGGCCTCACGAAAGAGGTCGCTTATGCTGGTCTCAATGAATTGCGATTGGTCGAGTATGGTAACGACCTGCACTTTGTCTCCCAGGGACGCCTCAATTTCTTCGACCTCTGCCATCACGGCGTTGGCGACCGAAACAGTGTTAGCTTCGGCGTCTTTCGTCACATTTATGCTAACACTGGGATTGCCGTTGATATGAACGATGGCTGTCCCCGGTGATGGCCCTATGTTGATCTCGGCGATGTCCTGGAGTACCAGGGTATCGACGCCAATAGCCGTCTCTTCGACCTGGCTCAAGCTGTCGTACTGCTGCGTGGCCAGCAAACCCGCTACCTGGGAAACGGATATGCCGTATTCGTTTATTTTTTCTACGTCTAGGGAAACCAGAATCTTATCCGCAGTGATTCCATCCACGCTCACTTGATAGACACCATCGATAGCTTCTAATCGGGGAATAAATTCCGAGGTGGCTATCTCGTTTAACTGGTCAGCGGGCAAATCTCCACTGAGGCCGAGCATCACTGCAGGCATTATATTTATATCAATGGCGTAGAGTTGAGGGTTAGTTTCCAGTTGTGGCATTTGAGATGGCAAGTTTCGTACTGCTTCGGGGAGTTCCATCTCACTCAGCCTCTGGCTGATGATGCTATTCACCTCATCCATATCGGTACCATAATCGAATATGGCAAAGGTGAAAGCGCTGCCTTCCGTGCAGGTAGAGGTAACTTGTTTTAAGCCGTCTAAATCCGATATCGCGTCTTCAATAGGGATGGCAACCTCATTCATAACCTGCTCTGCCTTAGCCTGGGGATACACAGTGACAACACTGGTCACCGGAAATTCAATATTTGGAATCAGCTCCATTTTCATATCGAATATAGCCCAGACAGAAGCTCCGGCAACTAAGGCGACAAGAAGAAAGGTCACCCACCTCTTCTTTAGCGCAATTTTTGTAAGCCAACTCACAGAAATAATCTCCTTTGCCGTAAATATGTGTTATTTGCTGCCCTTGTCCGAACCCGCGTCTGTTTTAAGCACTTCTTCAAAGCGGGCCAGTTTTTCGGTGGCCATGGCGATAAAGTCGGAGAAGGTTTCAGACTTGGTGAGCATGAGCCCACCATGGCCTTCGCTGCCGAAGACAAGTAGTTTGGTAGCCGGCGTTATTTCGAAATCCCGGCGCGCTTTAGCCGGTATGACCACCTGACCCCGCTCGCCGACGGTTGTCGCCCCGTAAAATTTAGGCGTGTTTTGCTTGAAAAAATCGTTTTTCATCTCCCGTACCCTCCCTGCAAGATATGAATGGTACATTATATCATATTTTTCATACTTGTCAAAATGAAAGGGTTATTGACAGGGCGGGGCGGGCCGAGTAATCTGGAGGGTAGAGGGGATTACTGTTTACTGACATGAGCTGGGGAGATATCGTTAAGCTGATAGTAAGCATCGTCGTCTGCGAGGGCGCGGGCGGCATCGGTGCCATCTTCACGACACCCGCTATCCCAACCTGGTATAAGGGCTTAAAGAAACCGGCTTTTACTCCTCCTAACGCCGTCTTCGGACCCGTCTGGATAACCCTTTACCTGCTAATGGGGGTGGCCGTTTTCCTGGTCTGGCGGGAGGGGTTAAGCCAGGCAGGGGTGACGGCGGCTTTTATCGTCTTCTGGGGGCAGCTGGCGCTGAATATCCTCTGGTCTGTAATCTTCTTCGGACTTAAGTCCCTGCTCGGGGGAATGGTGGTCATTCTGCTGCTCTGGATAGCCATAGTGGCCAGCATTATCCTGTTCTTCGGCGTGTCGCCCGTCGCCGGGGGGCTGCTCATCCCCTATATCGTCTGGGTCAGCATTGCCGCCAACCTGAACCTGCAGGTTTGGCGACTGAACCGTTAAGCCGTCCCCGAAGTTAGGGCATGACCATACTCAAAAGCAAACCGGTGATAACATGACGGACAGAGCCGACGTTACCATTATCGGAGCGGGGGTGGTCGGGTTGGCTATCGCCGCGCAGGTGGCGAAGGCAAACCGCCATGTCTATATTCTGGAGAAGAACCAGAGTTTCGGGCTGGAGACGAGCAGCCGTCAAAGCGGGGTGATTCACGCCGGCATTTATTATCCAAAAGGCTCGCTAAAGGCGAAGCTTTGCGTCGCGGGCAACCGCAGCCTCTATCAACTCTGCCCGCGCTATGACATCGGTCACAAAAGATTGGGAAAATTAATCGTAGCCGTCGACGATGAGGAAAACGAGGAATTAGAGGCGTTGCTGGAGAGGGGTAGAGGGAATGACGCCGAAGGCTTAAAGCTTTTATCGCGGCAAGGGCTGAAGGAATTAGAGCCTAATGTGGAGGGGGTTGCCGCTATTCTATCGCCGTCGAGCGGCATTATCGACTCCTATGCGCTGATGCAATACTTTGTCGCCAAGGCGGGTGAGGGGGGAGCCCAGATTGCCTACCGGACGAGGGTTGTCGGGATAGAGAAGGCAGCCGAGGGCTACGAGGTCGAGGTCGAAGATAGCGAGGGCAGGTCTTCATTCATCACCAGCGTGCTGGTAAACTCTGCCGGTCTTTACAGCGATAGGGTAGCCGCGATGGCGGGGATAGATATAGATAGGGCGGGCTACCGGCTGCACTATGGTAAAGGGGACTATTTCAGCCTCAAGCGCCGTCGAGAGAATGCAGTCAGCCGGCTGATATATCCGGTGCCGCCGTCGGATATCGCCGGCGTGGGCATACATATCACCTTCGACCTGGAGGGACGTGTACGCTTAGGTCCGGATATCGAGTATGTAGATAGCCTGGATTATACTATTGACCGTCGTGAACAGAAGCTCTTTTACGAATCGGTGAAGAGGCTCCTGCCCGCTATAGAATATGACGACCTGGAGCCGGAGATGGCCGGCATCAGGCCCAAGCTGCAGGAGCCGGGCGGAGAAATCAGGGACTTCGTTATCAGGGACGAAAGTGATAAGGGACTGCCCGCTTTCATCAACCTCATCGGCATCGAGTCCCCGGGGCTTACCGCCGCGCCGGCTATCGCCGAATATGTGGGCGGCTTAATCAAAAAATATCTCTAGGCGGTAAAAGACTGCCGCCGTGCCATCAGCCTCAGACCAGGCTGCTTAATATCTTTTCTCCAATCATCCCCAGCAGAAAGCCGAGGGCGGCGCCCGTCGCCGGAGTCCAGTGATTCCTCAGTTTAGCCATCGGCGCTATATCTTGAAAGACGATATAGAGTATGGCGCCCGCCGAGAATACCATCAGGCAAGCCACCAGCTCCTGGTGCCCGGAAAGAAACGAGTAGCCGGCGACGGCGGCAGCCACGCCCACCAGGCTGAAGGGGACGAGAATCGCCAGCGCCTTGTTGGGCGAGAAGCCGCTACGCCGCATGTCGCCGAAGGAGTTGTAGGCCTCGGGCAGGTTTTGCATCCCGATAAACAGAGCCAGCAGCAGGCCGGTTTTCCTATCGGTGGAGAATACGGCTCCCAGGGCGATGGCTTCGGGGATGTAGTCCATCATCATCGCCATGAGCTGGCCGGCTCTATCGCCGCGGCGGGCGATGAATCTGTCTAAGAACAGGAAGCTGACCACGCCGAGCAGAAAGACTCCGATGAGAACGGGCAGAGAGAGCAGCTCTATGCCCCGAGGGGCTAAGACAAAGGCCACCGCCGCCACCAGTACGCCGCCGCCGAAGGCAATGACGCCGTGGGAGATTTCCCGGCCCAGGGGGCTATCGGGCACCAGTTTCAACCGGGCCAGAAAGCCGCCGAGGATGACGGCCACCCCGGAGGCCAGTGAGTACAGTATTACCTGTGCGATGTCGGACATGGCTATTAGTATAGCATAGTGAGGGAAATATCGAGCCCGCCTTGACGCTTAACCCCTCCTCCCCTTAGAATAAGCGCATGTTCGAAGCATTAACCGACAAGCTGAGCGCCGTCTTTAGCAAGCTGAGCAGCCGCGGCAAGCTCAATGAGAAGGACATTGATGAAGCCCTGCGCCAGGTGCGCTTAGCCCTGCTGGAAGCGGACGTCAATTTTAAGGTAGTCAAGGACTTTATCGAGCGGGTGCGGGAGCGCTCGCTGGGCGCTGACGTACTGGAGAGTCTGACCCCCGCCCAGCAGGTAATCAAAATCGTCAACGAGGAGCTTGTCAAGACGCTGGGGGAGGGGGAGAGCAAGCTGGAGTCTTCGTCCCGCCCGCCTTCCGTAGTGATGCTGGTGGGGTTGCAGGGCTCGGGCAAGACCACCACTGCCGCCAAGCTCGCCCTTCACCTGAAGCAGGGGGGGCAGAATCCACTATTAGTTGCCGCCGACACCCGAAGGCCGGCGGGCATTGAGCAGCTGGCTGCGCTGGGTGAGCAGTTCGATATCCCTGTCTACCGGGAGAAGCCGAGCGCAAAGAGTAAGGACATCTGTGCCCACGGCCTGAAGAAGGCGAAGGAGCTGGGCGTTAGCTGGGTTATCGTCGACACCGCCGGGCGGATGCATATCGACGAGCCGTTGATGGCGGAGCTGGTGCAGGTCAAGAAGGAGCTGAAGCCCGACGAATCGCTGCTGGTGGTGGACGCTATGACTGGGCAGGACGCGGTGCAGATTGCCGAGCAGTTTAACGCTAAGCTGGGTCTGACCGGTCTCATCCTGACCAAGATGGACGGGGATGCGCGGGGTGGGGCGGCGCTTTCCATCCGCTGGGTGAGCGGGGTGCCCATTAAGTTTATCGGGGTGGGAGAAAAGCCCGACGCCTTCGAGCCTTTTTACCCCGACCGTCTGGCGTCGCGAATATTGGGCATGGGCGACATGCTGACTTTCATCGAGAAGGCGGAGAAAACCTTTGACCAGAAGCGCGCCAAGGAGCTGGAGAAGAAGGTGCGCACCGCCAGCTTTAACCTGGAGGACTTCCTTTCCCAGCTCGCCGAAATACGGAAGATGGGGCCGGTGTCCAACCTGCTGGAGATGTTGCCCGGAGCCTCAAAGCTGGCCCGACAGCTACCCGCAGGTACGGAGGAGCAGCAGCTTAAGAAAATCGAGGCGATGATATTTTCCATGACGCCTGAGGAAAGACACAACCCCAATTTGATTGACGGCAGCCGGCGGCGGCGCATCGCGCGGGGGAGCGGTTGCAAGACGCAGGATGTAAATCAGCTGCTTAACCAGTTCCGACAGATGCAGAAGCTGATGAAGATGGGGATGGGGGGCAAGCTGAAGATGTCGAAGAATATGATGAAGATGTTTGGCCAAGGAGCTTGACCCTAGTTAGCCCCTTTATTAATGGTTTTTCCACCCCACTCTGTTAGCGAACGTGATTTCGTCCCACCCAATAGGAGTTAGACTCCTCTTATACCTCTTATTGGGGGATTGTGCCCCCTGCCCCAGGTTGTTTTACCCACACCAACCCACCCACAAAGGTCTTTTCCAGAGGGGGCAAAGCCCCCTCTTCAACTCCCCCAAAATATATACAGACTGACGTCCTTTTGACTTCCAGACTATACGGGGTGTTTTGAAGAGGGGCGTAGCCCCTCTTCACATTAAAAGGGTGGCGGGTGGGAAAAGATATAAAACGGGGGGGACTCTCTTGAGATTCTTCGTATGCTATAATAGCCATTTAGTAGCAGCGGGAAAGGATGAGTAAACGATGATAGGCGTAAGAGTCAGATTCGAAGTGAAGGACGAAGTAAAGAAGCAGTTGGCCGATGTCGAAGCCGTGAGGAAGCATCTAGGCAATGTAGTTGAAGTCTCTAGGAAGATTCCCGGACTTAAGGAGAAATTCTTCACTATGGATCCCGAAACGCTGGCCCAGGCTGCTTTTTTGATATGGGAAACACGGGAGCATTTCGACGCGTATCTAAAATCGAAGGAGTATAAAGCTATCGTTCTTGATATTTGCCAAGGAGAACCTGATATAGAGAGCTACATAGTTACTGCCAGCTTAACAGATGGGGTGCTACTCTAGGTAATCCTTTAGCCTTCGGCTACGGCTGGGGTGGCGCAATTTACGCAGGGCTTTGGCTTCGATCTGTCGTATTCTTTCCCGGGTGACGTTAAACTCCTTACCTACTTCTTCCAGCGTGCGGCTGCGCCCGTCCTCAAGACCGAAGCGGAGCTGGAGCACCCTTTGCTCGCGGGGACTGAGGCTGGAGAGCACGGAGTCTATCTGTTCCTTGAGCAGCTGCTTGGAGGCGGCGTCGGCGGGGGGCAGGGCGTTGCGGTCCTCAATAAAGTCGCCCAGGTGGCTGTCTTCCTCCTCGCCCATAGGCGATTCCAGCGATATGGGCAACTGCGAGACCTTGACGATTTCGCCCACCTTTTCCGCCGAGATTTCCATTTCCTTACCGATTTCCTTGGCGGTAGGCTCACGCCCGTGTTCCTGAGCCAGACGGCGGCTTACCCGCAGCAGCTTGTTGATTGTTTCGACCATATGGACGGGGATGCGTATGGTGCGCGCCTGGTCGGCGATGGCGCGGGTAATCGCCTGGCGAATCCACCAGGTGGCGTAGGTGCTGAACTTATAGCCCTTGCGGTAGTCGAACTTCTCCACCGCCCGCAGCAGCCCGATGTTGCCTTCCTGAATGAGGTCGAGCAGCGACATGCCTCGCCCGATGTGTTTCTTGGCCACACTGACCACAAGGCGCAGGTTGGCTTCGGTGAGGTGGTTAGCCGCTTTTTCCGCCTCGCGCTCGATGTTATCCAGATAAGCCTGGAGTTGCTGTTCGTATCCACTGATGGCTTTGATACAGCTGGGCTTGGTCACCAGCATGGCTATTCCCGCCAGCGTAACCTTGCCGCCGATAGCTTCCAGTATCTCCCTGGGCAGCAGGGTGGTGTTCAGCGAGAGCTCAGCCAGGAAGAGCTCGGTTTCGGATATCGCCTTTTCGGTCTGGTGGGAAATGGCTAGGATGAGCTGCGGCTTTATCTCGCCGTCGAGGCTTTCCCGCAGCGTGGGGTTGGAGATGGTATCGAGAAAGCCGCTGGTGGGTTCTATCCGGAGCTGTTCCTGGATGAGGTGGATGGTGGGGGCGGCCCGGGAAAGTTCCTCCAGTACGGCGATGATTATCTCGGTTGCCGAGGGGTCTCTACCTTGTTTGAGCAGGTAGCTTTGTTTAATCTCTTTGATGCGCCTGCCTTCCTCCATCTTCCGCGCCAGGTATTTTTCCTCGTTGGCGGTGAGCAGGTGCACCCGCCCGATTTCGTGCAGGTACATGCGGACGGGGTCGTCCACAACCTCCTGCTCCTCGGTCTGCTCCAGGGGCGTTTCCGTCTCCGTGTCCTGGTCTAAATCCCCTTTCTCAAAGTCGAGCCGCCTTGTCTCGCGCCACAGCGTCGTCGATTCGGAGGAATCGTTGTTGTCGCTGTCTTCGTCTTCAGAGTCGTCATCCCGCGGACGGAAGCGCCGTTTCTCTTCTTTTTCGTTTTTCACTGCCTCACCCCCTTTGCTCCAGCCGCCACTGCCTTTTCCGGACGAAAACCTCGCCCAGCTGGCTGTTGACCTCTATCCCTTGCTCCTTGAGTTTGGCCAGGTCGGCGGCTTTGCCCCCTGACTCGGCTTCCTGTGCCAGCACGGCTTCTATTTTCGCCGCCAGGCTGCGGAGGTATTTTTCCCGCAGCCGTAGCGTGCACTCGGTGTATTTTTGGGCTATTCTGTTGTTCGACAGGCTCCTGCCCAGCAGGGCGTCGAGGTACTCATAGGTTGCCGGGTCGAGCTTATCTCTCAACTCTTCTATTTTAGCACTCTGCTGCCGAGCAATAAAGATTTCGCGGTTTTGGCTGCTTTCGAAGTATTCGGACAGCAGCTCCTCGTCTTTAGCCTTAAGCTCGGGGTGCTGGAGAAGCAGCGTCAGGCAGTATTCCTCGACGGGGTTGGATAAGATGGGTTGCAGGTCCGTCTCCGGTTTTGGCTTTGCCGTCGCTCGTTTGGGCCTGATTTTGAGCCGACTCAGGGCGGCTTCTATGCTGCGCTCGTTGACCTGGAGCAGGCGAGACAGCTGTTGCAGGTAGTGTGCCTGGCGGATGGGGTCTTTTATCTCGGCGATGATGGGCAGTAGCTTTTCCACGGCTAAAGACTTGTCCTTGGCGGTGGTCAAATCGAGCCCGGAGGCGACCATATTGAAGGTGAAATCGACCACAGGCAGTGCCCCCGCCAGCAGCTGGGGCCAGGCCTGGGGGTCTTCCTTGATAACGTCGTCGGGGTCCTTGCCTTTGGTAAGGACGACGACCTTAACCTCGGCGCCGAGGGCGTTTTCGAATTCGACGCCGCGCAGCATGGCTTCTTCTCCGGCCGCGTCGGCGTCGAGAGCCAGGGTGATGTTTTTGGTTATCCTTTTCAGGGTGTTGACCTGTCTCTCGGTGACCGATGTCCCCATCGAGGCGACGACGTTGCTAAAACCGTTCTGGTGGGCGGTGATAACGTCCATATAGCCCTCGACAATGACGGCTAAGCCCTGCTCCCTGATGGCCTCTTTAGCCAGGTTGAGGGCGTAGAGGTTGCCGCTTTTATCGAAGATGGGGGTCTGGGGGGAATTAATATATTTGGGCTGGGAATCATCCAGCACTCTTGACCCGAAGCCGATAATCCTGCCGCGGGCGTCGGCGATGGGGAACATTAGCTTATTACGAAAGCGGTCGTGGGTTTTCTTCCCCTCCTCCTTTTCGATAATCAGGCCGGCAGACAGCATATCCTTTTCGCTGTAGCCTTTTTCGGTAAGATATTTCTTCAGCTCTTCCCAGCTGTTGAGGCTGTAGCCGAGCTGGAAGTTTTTGACGGTCTCATCCTTGAAACCGCGTTTTTCCACATAGCTGCGCGCCTTTTCCCCCACAGGGGAGTTGAGCAGGCTGTGGAAGTAGAGCGCCGCCGCCTGGTTGACCTGATATAACTTTTGCCTCTCCTCGCTTTCGGCACCGGGCTCGAACTTCGACGGGATAACGACGCCGGCTTTCTGGGCGAGCTCTCTTAACGCCTCGCCGAAATCGATGCCCTGCTTTTTCATAATAAAAGAAAAGACATCGCCGCCGGTGTTGCAGCCGAAGCAGTGCCAGCTTTGCTGCTCTGGATAAACGTAGAAGGAGGGGTTTTTTTCTCCGTGGAAGGGGCATAAGCCGCGGAAGGTGCGGCCTGACTTGGTCAGGGTGATGTGCTGGCCGATGATGTCAATGATGTCTATTTTTTGTTTTACGTCGTCGATAACGCTCATTGTATTATTCTACTACAGATAGGGGTTAGACCTCTATAGACTCCTTATTTGGGTTATGCACCCCGCCCCGATTTTATCTATTCCCGCCCACCGCCCTTTTAAGGAATTAAGAGGGGTTGCACCCCTCTTAAAAACACCCCACGTATTTTGGGGGGTTATTAAGGGGGGCTTCGCCCCCCTTTGAAAAACGTTTGTGGGTGGGCTGGTGTGGGAAGAATAACCTGAGGGTATACCTCTTCCCCTTACCCCTCCTAAAACATGGTGGGGGACTGTATCTCCGGGGGTTTATCTTTCGGGGTTTTAGGGCTCTTTTTTTCGGGCTTGGGTTTGGGGGAAAGCTCCTCGGCCATTCTCATGGCGTAGAGGTCGGTCATGCCGGCGATATAGTCCACCACCCTCCGCTCCACCTTATCGCTGTAGAAACTGTATTCGGGGGGCATTTTATCCTCATATTCGTTGAAGTACTTATAGAGCCGGCGGACTATCTCCCGCGCTTTTTCCGATTCTTCCTGGGCGGAGCGGATATTATAGACGCGCTCGAAGAGAAAGTGGCGCAAATTATTGGTCGCCTCTAAAGTCTCGGGGCTCATGGTCAAAATGGGGTCTTCCGTTTCGCCGTCCCTTATATCCCAGGAGTGCTCGATGATATCGCAGACCATAGTGTTGATGCGCTTGGAGTGGGTGTTGCCCAGCGTGGCGATGGCCAGCACGGGCAGGTCGCCTTCGGTAATCATGCCCGCCCTTATGGCATCGTCGATATCGTGGTTGATGTAAGCCACCGAATCGGAAATCTTGACCACGGCGCCCTCAAGGGTGCCGGGTTTTCCGCCGCCCTCGCCCAGTATATCCTCCTTGGTCTTGGAGTGATTTAAGATGCCGTCACGCACCTCCCAGGTGAGGTTTAGCCCGTGGCCGTTTTTCTCCAGCTTTTCAACGACGCGCAGGCTCTGCTCGTTGTGGCTGAAACCGGGTTTATACAATTCGTTTAGGACCTCCTCGCCGACATGGCCGAAGGGGGTGTGCCCCAGGTCGTGCCCCAGGGCGATGGCTTCGGTCAGGTCTTCGTTGAGGTTGAGGGCGCGGGCGATGGTGCGGGCGATTTGCGCCACCTCCAGGGTGTGGGTGAGGCGGGTGACGTAGTGGTCGCCCAGCGGGGCGATAAAGACCTGCGTCTTGTGCTTGAGCCTGCGGAAGGACTTGCAGTGTATTATGCGGTCGCGGTCATGCTGAAAGGCGGTGCGCACCGGACAGGGCTTTTCGTTCCTCTCCCTGCCTTTGGAGTCCTTACTCCTCACAGCATGGGGAGAGAGGCTCTCTTCCCTTTCCTCGGTCAGCTGACGAATGTTTAGCTCGTCAATCATTTGCCCTTTAGCTTGGCTTCGGCTTTGGCGATTATCTCGCGGGTGGTGCCAATCATATCGGGGCTTACCGAAACCGAGTTTATGCCCCATTCTACCAGCTTTTCGGTAAGCTCGGGGTAAACCGAGGGCGCCTGCCCGCATATGGACGAGGTAACGCCCATAGACTTGGATATTGTTATTGCCCTCTCCAGGGCGATTAGCACCGCCTCGTTGCGTTCGTCAAATGTGCTGGCTAGCTTTTCGCTATCGCGGTCGATACCCAGTATGAGCTGGGTAAGGTCGTTGGAGCCGATGGAGATGCCGTCTATGCCGACGGCCAGGAATTTTTCGATGAGGAAGATGTTGGAGGGCACCTCGACCATCATCCAGAGCTTGAAGTCCGGAGAGCGCTTCAGCCCCTCGGCTTCCAGAAGCTGCTTGGTGCGGTCCAGCTCATCGACGGTGCGGACGAAGGGTATCATCACCCAGAGGTTCTTGAATTTTTGTCTGACCTTTTTGATGGCTTCTATCTCCAGCTTAAAGACCTCGATATCGGTGATATATCTGGACGCGCCCCGATAGCCGAGCATCGGGTTTTCTTCTTCGGATTCGAATTCCTCACCGCCCTTGAGCTTGCGGTATTCGTTGGTCTTGAAGTCGGTGGTGCGGTAGACCACGGGGCGGGGGTCGAATGCCTTGGCGAAGGTGTTGATGCCCTCGTAGAGCTTATCGACGAACTCCTTGCCCCGGTTCTGCTTAATCATATACTGGGGGTGCTCGTTAATCTGGGCGACCATGAACTCGGCGCGCAGCAAGCCGACACCGTCCACATTACGCTTGGCGACGTTTTCCGCCAGCTCGGGCTGAGCCAGGTTTACATAAACCTTGGTCTCGGTCTTGATGGCCTCCCTGAGTATATCGGCGACGGCGGTGGTTTTTATGCGGCGGGTTACCTTGCCGTCGTAGATTTTGCCGTGCGAGCCGTCGACGGTGATTACCTGCCCGTTTTTGATGGTGGTGGTCGCCTTCTCGGTGCCGACGACGCAGGGGATGCCCAGCTCGCGGCTGACGATGGCGGCGTGGGCAGTCCTGCCACCGCGGTTGGTGACGATAGCCACCGCCCGTTTCATGGCGGGGACGAAGTCGGGGGTGGTCATCTCCGCCACCAGGACGTCACCCGTTTTGACCACGTCTATCTGCGATGCGTCGGGGATTATCCTGGCCGGGCCGGAGGCTATGCCCGGGCTTGCCTTTTCGCCGCTGAGGAGCACCGGATTGGCGATTTCGGGTTCGACCTCGACATTCTCCTTGATGGTGGTGACGGGGCGGGTCTGTAAGATATAGATTTTGCTGTCTTCCTTAGCCCATTCGATGTCCTGGGGGAATTTATAGTGGTCTTCTATCTTTTTGCCGAGCTGAGCCAGCTTGGTGATTTCTTTTTCGCTGAGTTTCTGCTTAGACTGGGTCGGGGTGGGGAGGGGTGCCCAGACGTTAGTCTCTTTGGCGTGGGCATCGGGGTTCTTGACGAGCTGTGTTTCCTGATTGACCGTCTTCAGCTTGAGGATTTTCAGGCTCTCTTTGGCCACGACATAGAGGTCGGGGGTTACCTCGCCGGAGACGATAGCTTCGCCCAGCCCGAAGACGGCTTCGATAACAATCCTGTCGCTGGCGCTGGTCACGGGTTCCAGGGTGAACATTACGCCCGAAGTCTTGGATTGCACCATTTTTTGCACGGGCACGGCGATGCCCACTTTGAAGTGGTCGAAGCCCTGGTGGTGGCGGTAGAAGATAGCGCGGGGCTCGAAGAGGGACGCCCAGCATTCCTGCACGGCGATGACCACCTCTTTCCCCCCGTGCACGTTGAGGAAGGTGCGCTGCTGGCCGGCAAAGGAAGCTTCGGGCAGGTCTTCGGCTGTTGCCGATGAACGCACTGCCACCAGACCGCTACCCATATCTTTGTAGGCTTTTTCAATCTTTTCGGCCAGCGCGGGGGGCATGGGGGTGTCGAGGATGAGCTTTTTGACGACGCTGGCTACCTGCTGGAGCTGCTTGCTGTTGCTGGGGTCGAGGGGCTTTAGCCAGCTGGCGATTTTATCTCTGAGCGATGATTTGTCCAGGAAGTCAAAATAGGCGTTGGCGGTTACAATAAAGCCCGGTGGAACAGGTATGCCAGCCTGGGTCATTTCGCCCAGATTGGCGCCCTTGCCCCCGACGGTGTTCACATCGTCTTTGCCGACTTCATTGAAGAGGACAATAGCCTTTTGACCTTCTTGCATGTTGGTGCCTCCTTAACGCTTCTCTTCCGGGGGGAAAATGTAAGCCACGGGCTGATTTATCACGTGGCTATTATACCATAACGCGGTGGTCGGTTTTAAGCTGTGCTTCCCCTTTAATCCCCCCACTTTGTTGGCGAAGGTCTTTATGTCCCACCCGGCCCACCCTATAGGGGTGGTACCCCTTATATGTCCTCCTTTGGGAGTTAAGCCACACCCCACCTCATTGTGCGTAAATGTTATTGTCCCACCCGTCCCACCCAATAGGAGTTAGACTCCTCTTATACCTCTTATTTGGGGGTCACGCCCCGCTCCTCTCTGGGGGAGTTAAAGAGGGGGCGTAGCCCCCTCTTTAACTTAAAGGGTGGTGGGTGGGAAAAGATAAAAAAGGGGTGGGGTGGAACTACTCACATGCAGCCACTTCTTTATTGACAGTGGGTGGGTGGTAGAGTAAAATTCAGGTGCTGGTGAGTTAGAGGAGGTTTTCGGCATATGATTGAGATGACGATTGATAGTATCCGGGTGAGCTTGATGAACTATCAGCGGGTGGTGATTCTGAAGGAGAAGGATGCCGACCGTTATTTGCCCATCTGGATTGGTCCCGCCGAAGCCGACGCTATCGCCGTGAAGCTGCAGGATGTTACCGTGCCCCGCCCCCTGACCCACGACCTGCTGCGCGACGTTATCGACAAGCTGGGGGCGACTGTCAGCTCTATCATCGTCAGCGAGCTTAAGAACGATACCTTTTTCGCCAAGATTGTGCTCAGTGTGGATGGGGGGCAGACGGAGGTCGACTCCCGACCCAGCGATGCCCTGGCGCTGGCGGTGAGGGCGAACGTGCCCATATTCGCCGAGGAGATAGTCCTGGATAAAGCCGGCATCCTGCTGGATAAGGAGACGGGCAAGCCTTTACAGGATATGGAAACGGGTGGGGTGGAGGGCAAGAAGCCCAGTGAGGAAGAGATAAAGAGGATGTCTGCCTTCTATGACTTTATCAACACCCTCGATTTGGAGGACTTCGACAAGCACAAGTCCTAAGCGGGCGGCTTTAGGTTAAGAAAATAAAAGACGGGCAGTTTTGATAATAGGAAGCCCTGGAACTATAAAGAACTGGGGCTTTTTTATAGCCCGGGAGGCTTGACCAACCAGAGCAGATTTGCTATGCTGCCAGAGCATGAGCAGGTGGGCAGCGGCGCTAAGGTTCATCGGGGTGGGGTGGTTTGTCGGCATCTGCATCGTGGGTGGGGTTTTGGGTGGTCTCTGGCTGGATAATAAATTCGGCACCAAGCCTATGCTGGTGGTTTTAGGCTTAATTTTTGGACTGCTTGTAGCTTTCTATGGCGTTTATCGTATGTTGCTGCCTATCATGCGTAACAAGCGGAACGGGGAGAACCGTTAGTGGCTGAGAAAAAGCGGGGCTGCCTGGGCTGTTCCTTCCCGCTCGTTATCGGGCTTCTGGTCGTTTTCCTGGTTATCGTTGTCGGCGGTTTTCTCATCGGGCCGCTGGGCCAGAGCATGCTCGATATCGAGCTGCCCAGCTGGCTTACCGCCCTCAGCGTAAGTAGCCCCGACCCGCACCTCCCCGCCGAGACGGTCTTCACCATTTTCGGTTTCCCCATCACCAACGCCGTTATCGGTGCTTGGATTACCATCATCTTCCTGGTGCTGTTTTCCTACTTCATCACCCGCCGCATGAAGCTGGTTCCGGGGCGGTTGCAGGCCGCCTTTGAGTTTTTAATCGGCTGGCTCTATGACCTCTGCGTCAGCGTTGCCGGCGAGAAGAACGGGCGGCGCTTTTTCCCGGTGGTGGCCACCATTTTCCTTTTCGTCGGCTTTAACGCCTGGCTGGCTTTACTGCCCGGCTTCGGCTCCATCCTCGCCCATACCAGCGCGGGGGAGGTGCACCTGATACGGGCGGCCAATACCGACATCAACATGCCGCTGGCGCTGGCTCTGCTCTCCTTCATCTTTTTCTGGTATTTCGGCTTTAGGGACATCGGCGGCCGTTTCCTGGAGAACTTCTTTAATTTCAGGGAGCTGGGGAGGGGATTCCGCCAGCTTTTCACCGGCAAGCTCGTTAACGGTTTAATGGGCATCGTCACCGGCGTGGTGACCGCCTTTACCGCCGTCCTGGAGCTTATCAGCGTCTTCATCCGCGTTATCAGCCTGACCTTCCGACTTTTCGGTAATATGACGGCGGGCGAGATACTGCTCCTCGTCGCCGCTTTCCTGATACCCTGGCTCTTCGCCATACCCTTCTACGGGCTGGAGTTGCTTATCGGCTTTATCCAGGCCATTATTTTCGGCGGGCTGACGCTTATTTTCCTGACGCTGGCGGTACAGACGCATGGGGAAGAAGAGCCGCAAAAAGAATAAAACTAAAAATAGCTATAAAAAAACAAAAGGGGGATTGAACTATGCTAGAAGCTGAAGTCATGAAGATGCTGTCGATAGGGCTGGCGGTGGGGCTGGGTATGTTGGGTCCGGCCATTGCCCTGGGGCTTATCGGTTTTGCCGCTTTGCAGGGGATAGCCCGTAACCCGGAGGCGAGAGGGCCGATTTTCACCAACATGATCTTGGTGGCTGGCCTGGCCGAGGCAATCGGCATCTACGTGCTGATTGTGGCTATCTTGCTGGCTATGGTTGTTTAGCCGGAATTTTTGAGGAGGTAATATTATGGAAGACGGTGGACTACCTCTGGCAATAGGTATTATTATCGGCGCGGCCATACTGGGCGTCTTAATCCTGGCCGGGCTGGTGACGGCGGCGGTGCTGGCTATCTAGGTGCCGAGGGAGATATAAATGGAAGTTTTATTCGAATCACTGGGCATAAACGTGCCGTCGTTGATAGCGCAGCTCATCAACGTTATCGTCCTTTTCGGGTTGCTCTACCTGGTGGCGTACAAGCCAATTATGCGGATGCTCGACGAGCGCTCGCGGCGGGTGAAGGAGAGCATGGAGCAGACGGAGCAGATTAAGCAGCAGGCGGAGCGCGCCGAGGAAGAGGCGTCCAAGCGAATCGCCGACGCCAGCCACGAGGGGGAAGAGGTGATTGCGCGGGCGATGCGCACCGGGGAAGAGGTGAAGAAAGAGGCGCAGGCGCAAGCCCGACAGGAAGCCGAGACCCTTATTTCGCGGGCGCGGGCTGAGATTCAGCAGGAGCGTAACGAAGCCGTAGGCGAGCTGCGCCAGGAATTCGCCGACCTGACGGTAACGGCGGCGGAGAAGGTCATCGACCGTTCTCTGGATAAGAAAGCCCACCGCCAGATTATCGATAAGGTGCTGGAAGAATCGCCTACCCTGAAGAAGGAATAGACGGTTATTTAGGGAGTCAACGTGGCTAGAAGAGTTTATGCCAGGCGCTATGCCCGGGCAGTCTTTGAGATTGCCCTGGAAAGAAAAGAGCTGGACAGGTGGCGAGACGACCTGGAGAAGTTTGCCGCCCTGGGAGAGAACGCCGACTTTATGGCGCTGATGGAGAATCCCAAGGTCGGCTTCGATAAGAAAGAAAAGCTCCTCTCCGGGGTGCTGGGTGACGTAAATCCGCTGGCGCGGAACCTGGTCTACCTGCTGGTGAGCCGCGGGCGTTTGGCTATGGTGGGCGATATCTCCGGGGAGTACCACTGCTTGCTGGACGGCTATCGCGGTATCGAGCATGCCGAGGTGGTTACCGCTGTGCCGCTGGACGCTAAGGAAAAGAAAAAGCTGGAAGAGCACCTGGGGAAGGTGGTGGGCAAGAAGATAGTGCTCGAGTCCAGCGTCGACCCCGGCCTGGTGGGGGGGATGATAGCCCGGGTCGGCGGCAAGCTGCTCGACGGCAGCACCCACAGCCAGCTGCTGGCGCTAAAGAAAGAGTTAGCCACGGGCGGACTAAAGTGAAGGAGGTGGTTTAAGTGACCATAAGAGGGCAGGACATCGTTTCGGTTATCAAGAAGCAAATCGAGCAGTTCGGGGCACCGCTTAAGATGGTCGATGTCGGCAACGTAATCGAAATCGGCGACGGCATCGCCCGCATTTACGGGCTGGCGGCGGCCAGGTATAACGAGCTGCTGCAATTCCCCAACGACGTCATGGGCATAGCCCTGAACCTGGAAGAAGATAGCGTCGCCGCCGTTATCCTGGGCGACTATACCTCCATCAAGGAGGGGGACGAGGTGCGCTGCACCGGACGTATCGCCGAAGTGCCGGTGGGCGAAGCCCTTATCGGGCGGGTGGTAGATTCCCTGGGCATTCCCCTCGACGGCAAGGGAGCTATCAAGACCAAGAAGACGATGCCCATGGAGAAGATAGCGCCCAACGTTACCCGCCGTAAGTCGGTGGACACACCGGTGCAGACCGGTATTAAAGCCATCGACAGCCTTATTCCCTTGGGGCGGGGGCAGCGAGAGCTGATTATCGGCGACCGTTCCACGGGCAAGACGGCTATTACCCTGGATACCATAATCAATCAAAAAGGCGGCGATTTACTATGTATCTATGTCGCCATCGGGCAGAAGGCTTCTAAAGTGGCCAGGGTAGTGGCGACATTGGAGGAGCATGGAGCCATGGAGCACACCATCGTGGTGGCGGCTAACGCCGCCGATTCGGTGGCGATGCAATACCTGGCGCCTTACGCGGGCTGCGCTATGGGCGAAGCCTTTATGGAGGAGGGCAAGGACGCCCTGGTTATCTACGACGACCTTTCCAAGCACGGCTGGGCTTATCGGCAGCTTTCGCTATTACTACGCCGCCCGCCGGGTCGCGAGGCCTATCCGGGCGACGTTTTCTACCTGCACAGCCGACTGTTGGAGAGGGCGGCTAAATACGCCCCCGAATACGGCGGGGGCTCGCTGACGGCTTTGCCCATTATCGAAACGCAGGCGGGCGATATGTCGGCTTATATCCCGACTAACGTCATCTCCATCACCGACGGGCAGATGTACCTGGAGACCGACCTCTTTAACGCGGGCAACCGCCCGGCGCTGAACGCGGGGCTGTCGGTATCGCGCGTGGGCAGCGCCGCCCAGACCAAAGCCATGAAGCAGGTGGCGGGTAAGCTGAGGCTAGAGCTGGTGCAGTTCCGCGAGCTGGCCGCCTTTGCCCAGTTCGGCACCTCCGAGCTGGATAAAGCGACCAGGGCGCAATTAGAGCGCGGGCAGCGTATCACCGAGGTCTTGAAGCAGCCGCAGTACGTGCCCATGTCGCTGGATAAGCAGGTTGCCATTCTCTACGCCGCCATTAACGGCTACCTGGACGATGTGCCCGTGGATAAAGTCATCACTTTCGAGGTCAGCTTCCACCGCTTTATGGAGGCGAACCACCCCGAAATCGGCAAGACGATTAATAAGGAGAAGGAGATACCCGAAAAGACCGAGGAGGCATTGAAGAAGGCCATCGCCGAGTTCAAGAAGGGGATGAGCTTATAATGGAAAAGATGATTGCCTACTGCGGGATAGTTTGCACCGAGTGCGGGGCGTTTATCGCCACCCAGAATGACGACGACGCCAAGAGGAAAGAGGTTGCCGAGGAGTGGACGAAGCAGTATAACGCTGACATCAAGCCCGAGGACATCAACTGCGACGGCTGCCTGGCCACCACGGGTAGGTTGGTGGGGCACTGCTACGTCTGCGAGGTAAGGAAGTGTGGGCAGGAGAGAGGGGTGGTCAATTGCGCCTATTGCGATGACTACGCCTGCGATAAGCTGGAGAAGTTTTTCCAGATGGCGCCCATGTTCCGGGCGACCCTCGATGAAATCAGAAAAGGACTTTAGAGATTGGCTAACATTCGTTTAATAAAGCGGCGTATCAAAGGCGTGCAGTCCACGGCCAAGATTACGCGCGCCATGGAGATGATAGCCACGCTCAAGATGAGGAAGGCGCAGGAGCGCGGCTTGGCAGGCAGGCCTTATTCTGATAAAATTAGTCAAGTACTGGCTGACCTGGCGGCCCTGTCCCGGGGCGAGGAAGCCCCCCACCCCCTGCTCCAGAGCCGCCCGGTGAACAAAATCGCCGTAGTGCACATCACCCCGGATCGGGGCTTGTGCGGCGGGCTTAACGCCAACATCAACCGCCTTACGGCGAAGTTTATTCTGGAGCAGGATGTACCGGTTACCCTTATCACCGTGGGGCGCAAGGGACTGGAGTTTATGAGGCGCTACAACCGGGATATCCGCGCCGAATTTACCCAGCTCGGCGACCAGCCCAACCTGCTGGACACGCTGCCGATATCACGTATCGTTATCGATGATTATACCGGTGGGGTTGTGGACCAGGTTTTCCTGGTCTATACCCAGTTTATTTCGACCATGGTGCAGAAACCGTTTATGAAGCAAATTCTTCCCGTCGAACCAGCGGTTATACCCCAGGCGCAGAACGTGGACTATATCTACGAGCCGACTCCGGCGGCGGTGCTGGGGGAGCTTTTGCCGCGGTTTGTCGAGATGCAGATATATCACGCTATTCTGGAATCAATTGCCAGTAAGCAGTCGGCTCAGATGGTTGCCATGCGTAACGCCACCGAAAACGCCAACGAGCTGATTGAAGACCTGACATTGATGTATAATAAAGCAAGGCAGGAGTCAATAACCACGGAACTGCTGGATATTACCGGCGGAGCTGCGGCTCTAGCCTAGAAGTAGAAGGAGGAGGTTTATTATGCCTATCAATGACGCTAGATTCAAGAGAAACGACCCGAGAACGGTTACTTCGCTTATGGAATTTCTCCGCCCCAATTTCCATATCGCCTATACCCTGGACGAGCTGGTGGCGGCGCTAGCCGACCTGGAGGTCAATATTTCCGCTGAGGAGCTGGAGAACCTGCTCAATTCCCTGGAGTACGGGGGCAGAATCGCATCCCGGACTATTGACGGGACGACCCACTATCAGTACCGCAAAGTGCGGGGTTTTATGCCGTTGAAAAAGATGAAATAGGGGGTACCTTATGGCCAAGGGAAAAGTAGCCCAGGTAATTGGCACGGTAGTCGATATCGAGTTCCCCCCTGATGAGCTGCCGGCCCTTTTTAACGCTATAGAGGTTACCACCGACGGGCAGAAGCTCATCCTCGAAGCCCAGGAGCACGTGGGCAACAACTGGGTGCGCTGCTTGGCGCTGTCTTCCACCGACGGGCTGCAGCGGGGGGTGGAGGCGGTGGATACCGGCACCGCCCTTAGCGTGCCGGTGGGGAAGGAGACGCTGGGAAGGCTGTTCAACGTTGTGGGCGAGCCTTTGGATGAACTGGGCGAGGTCAAGACCAAGGATAGATGGCCGGTGCACCGCCCGCCGCCTTCGCTGGAAGAGCAGGAGACTACCACCCAGATGCTGGAGACCGGGTTGAAGGTTATCGACCTGGTTGCCCCCTTTACCCGGGGGGGTAAGGTGGGTGCCTACGGCGGTGCCGGCGTGGGCAAGACGGTTATCATCCAGGAGCTTATCCGCAATATCGCCACCGAGCACGGCGGCAACTCCGTCTTTACCGGCATCGGCGAACGCTCCCGCGAGGGCAACGACCTCTGGGAGGAAATGAAAGAGTCCGGGGTCATCGCCAAGACGGTAATGGTCTTCGGGCAGATGAACGAGCCCCCGGGGGTGCGGTTGCGCGTAGGACTGACCGGTCTGACCATGGCCGAATATTTCCGTGATGAAGAAGGGCAGGACGTGCTGCTCTTTATCGATAACATCTACCGCTATACCCTGGCCGGTATGGAGGTATCGGCGCTTCTGGGGAGGATGCCTTCGGCAGTGGGCTACCAGCCGACGCTGGCCACCGAGGTCGGCGAACTGGAAGAGAGGATTACTTCGACCAAGAAGGGCTCAATTACCTCGTTCCAGGCGGTCTACGTGCCTGCCGACGACTATACCGACCCCGGCGTAGCTACCACCTTCGGCCATCTCGACGGCGTGGTCGCCCTGGAGCGTTCCCTGACCGAGCAGGGTATCTACCCCGCCGTCGACCCGCTGGTTTCGACCTCGCGTATTCTCGACCCCGCCATCGTCGGGGAGGAGCACTACGGCGTGGCGCGGGGGGTGCAAAAAGTATTGCAGCGCTACAAGGACCTACAGGATATCATCGCCATCCTCGGCATCGAAGAGCTGAGCGAGGAGGATAAGCTTACCGTGGCGCGCGCCCGCCGCATACAGAGGTTCTTATCTCAGCCCATGTTCGTCGCCGAGAACTTTACCGGGCGGACGGGCAAGTACGTGCCCATAGCGGAAACGGTACGCGGCTTTAAAGAGATTTTGGATGGCCTGCATGACACCTTGCCCGAACAGGCCTTCTATATGGTAGGCGGCATTGACGAGGCGATAGAGGCGGCCCAGAGCCTACAGGCAGAGGTTTGAGCTAATGGCGACCACAAGGCTTGATGTCGTTACCGCGGAGCGAGAGGTCTTTTCCGACGAAGTGGACGAGGTCGTCGCTCCCGGTGTCGAGGGTCAGCTGGGCATCCTGCCCCACCACGCCCCGCTGATGACCACGCTTTTGCCCGGAGAGCTTTTGATTAAGAAGGGTGGGGAGGAGTTTTACCTGGCGATTACCGGAGGCTTTATTGAGGCGCGCCCCGATAGAATCATCGTCCTGGCCGACGCCGCCGAGAGGGTGGAGGAAATCGATATCGCCCGAGCCGAGGAAGCCAAGCGCCGTGCCGAAGAGAGGCTGGCCGAGGGCGTTCCCGGCGTGGATTTGGCCAGAGCCGAGGCGGCGTTGCGCCGTTCGCTGGTGCGGTTGCAGGTAGCGCAAAGAAGGCGAAGGCGCCGACCCACCGTCACCACCTAACCGTTTAGCTCCAGCAACCCTTCCATAGCCTCGATGGTTATCCGCCCGCTTTCAAGGTCAACCGATTTGACCACGTCTTCGATGGCGGGGATTAAAATCTCCCCTTTTTCACCGCTGACCACGTAATTATCGTTGCTGGAGGAGCTTAAAATCTTTATGACCTTGCCCAGCCGCTCGCCTTCCGTAGTCCATACCTCAAGGCCGATAAGTTGGAAGTGGTAGTATTGCCCTTCGGGGAGGTTTTCCAGCTGGCTGTGGTGAATTTCCAGCGTTTTGCCGCTCAGTTCTTCTGCATCATCGACGCTGTCAATGCCTTCCAGCTTGATGATTGCCTTGCCCTTGTGCCAGTTAGTACCGGCAATGGTCACAGGGCGGCGGTCGACATAAACCACTGAGTGGGGGGTGAGGCGGTGGGGGAAATCGGTGATGACTTCTACCCTTAGCTGGCCCTCGAGACCCCACGGGGCCAGGACTTGGCCTATGGTGATATATTCCAGCCCGGACGATTTCACTGGTTATTAAGCTACTGGTTATATAATCTCTAGAGTAGCCCTGGTGCCCGCCTTGGCGGCGATTACTCTGAGCAGGGTGCGCATGGCTTGAGCGACACGACCTTGCTTGCCAATAACCCTTCCCTTGTCGTCGTCGTTGACCTGAAGTTTGAGCACGGTGCCCTGTTCGTCGGTCTCCTCGGTGACAACTACGTCGTCAGGCGCATTGACAATGGCTTTGGCGATGTAATCGACCAGTTCTTTCATGCCTTCTGCTTCTTTCGGGCTGGCTTGTGTTACCCGGGCTTCCGGTTCTTTGATGTCCTCCGGTTCCTTGATGTCCTCCGGTTCTTTCAGGTCTTCTTGTTCTTCCTGTTTTTCTTGTTCGTTCATGATTGCTCCTCGCTTGTTTCGGCGTTTGGTTCGGGCTCCTCAGCTTTAGCCTCGGGTTCCTCGGTAGTGGCCTCGGGTTCGGCTGCAGCCTCTGCCTTGGGCTCTTCCTCGGCTACTTCAGCCTTGGTCTCCTCAGCAGCCTCAGCCTTGGGCTCTTCTGCCTTGGCTTTTTCGGCGGCGGCAGCCTTAGCCTTCTTCTTGCTCGCTTTCGGTTTGTCGGGGGTGCCGGCCTTCATTTTCTCTTTCCTGTCGGCGGGTTCTTCAATGATGCCGGCCTTAGCCAGTAGTCTGGCGGCGGTGTCGGTGGGCTGAGCTCCTTGTTTTAACCAGCCTAACGCTTTCTCTTCGTCAATAACTATGGTCTCGGGGTCGGTAAGGGGATTATAGTGGCCAAGGACG
>Ga0315553_10000031_pt1 | contig 108514 bp, 115 predicted proteins | sample SalMarSW160140MG_FD_203099 | JGI IMG/M metagenome (GOLD analysis project Ga0315553, IMG submission 203099) | Salt marsh sediment microbial communities from the Plum Island Ecosystem LTER, Massachusetts, United States - Salt Marsh Sediment SW1601-40 ... | reverse complement strand
TGGACGAGGCACTGGAGCACATCGAGCGCTACGGCTCGGGGCACTCCGAGGCGATTCTCACCGAGGAATACGGGGCGGCTATGCGCTTCCTGAGCGAGGTGGATGCCGCCGCCGTCTACGCCAATGCCAGCACCCGCTTTACCGACGGCTCTATGTTCGGGCTGGGGGCGGAGGTGGGCATCAGCACCCAGAAGTTCCACGCCCGTGGGCCTCTGGGGGTAAGAGAGCTTACCAGTTACAAGTGGATTATCTTCGGCAGCGGTCAGATAAGGCCCTAAATCATCTGCAGGGCGGTTTGTTGAACCTCGAAGAGCTGGTCGATCCCCTTCTCGGCTAAAGCTATCAGCGAATCGACGGTCTCCTTGGAGAAGGGCTTACCCTCGGCCGTGCCCTGTAACTCGACGAACTCTTTCTGGCTGGTCATCACCACGTTAAAGTCAACGGCGGCGTTGCAGTCTTCGTCATAGCAAAGGTCTAGCATCTGGTGGTTGTGGACGATGCCCACGCTGGTGGCGGCGACGGCGCTTATCAAGGGTATCGAGCCTATTATCCCCATATTGGCCAGGTTTTTAAGCGCCTGGTGCAGGGCGACATAGGCACCGGTGATAGCCGCCGTCCTGGTGCCGCCATCGGCTTGCAGCACGTCGCAGTCGACGATTAGCGTCCTTTCCCCCAGGCTGGCGAGGTCGGTTACCGCCCGCAGCGAGCGCCCGATGAGGCGCTGGATTTCCTGGCTCCGCCCCGCCACCCGTCCCAAGGCGGCTTCACGAGGGCTGCGGGTGACGGTGGCGCGGGGCAGCATGCCGTATTCGGCGGTAATCCAGCCCGTGCCCCCTCCCCTTAAGAAAGACGGCACCTTCTCGTCAACGCTCACCGAGCAGAGCACCCTGGTCTTGCCCAGCTCGATTAGAGCTGAGCCTTCGGCAAAGCTCTGGAAGCCGGGGGTTATTTTGGCCGGTCTCAGTTGGTCGTAGGCGCGCCCGTCAGCCCGTTTCATAAGCAAAGTCTCCAATTCTAGGTTTGTCAGAGTATAGCATTGATAGCTGGGAATAACAATCCTCCCCACCCGGGTTGTTTTTCCCACCCAATACCCACCCTGCAGAGGTGTCACCTTTATAGATTTCTCTCCTCGCCCCGATTTTATCTATTCCCACCCGCCACCCTTTTAAGGTAAAGAGGGGGCTTTGCCCCCTCTTAAAAACACCCCCATATAAGGGGGATGTATAAGGGGTACCATCCTTATAGGGTGGGACGGGTGGGCAATAGTTACCTCCGCTAACAGGGCGTGGGGTAGAAAATAGCCAATAGGGGTTTTGCCCCGCCTCCCTACTGTGGTAGAATGCAGCTGTGAACATAAGCAACAAAATCGCCCGCCTCACCGACGAGATCAAGAACGATAAGACTAACGGCGCCAGCCAGCTGGCCCGGCAGGCGATGGCGGTGCTTAAGGTCGCCGCCGAACACAGCCAGGCGGATGGCGTCGAGCATTTCCTGGAGGAGCTAAAAGGGGTGGGGGAAAGGTTGATGGCGGCGCGTCCGGCGATAGCGCCCATTTTAAACATCATCAACCGTTACCTGGGCGCTCTCTCCCAGGTCGCCGAGGGGCAGGAGGTGAGTTACCTCAAGGGGCTGGCGGTGAGCAAGGCTGACGAGTTAGCCCGGGTTTCGCTGCAGGCTGTAGCCGAGATTACCAGCTGCGGCCTGGGGCTGATTGCCGAAGGCGATAAGATAATGACCCACAGCTATAGTTCGACGGTGATGGCGGTCTTACAGGAAACATCCGCCGAGGGCAAGCACATTGAGGTCATCGCCACCCGTTCCGGTGCGGGAGGTACCGGCCAGAGGATTGCCCGGGAGCTGGGTCGCCAGGGAATAAAGGTCACCTTCATCGACGACACGGCGGTGGGGCTTTACGTTTCGTCGGCGAATAAAGTGATGGTCGGCGCCGACCGGATTTGCGCCGACGGCACCATCGTTAACGGCGTCGGCACCTACCCGCTGGCGCTGGCGGCGCAAAAGGCCGCCGTGCCCTTCTATGTGTTATGCGAGACGCTCAAGTTCGACCACAGGATGAGAAGCGACGATGTCGACCTTGAGGAGAAAGAACCCGCCGAGGTTATCGGCCGGGCAAAGCTGCCGCCGCCGGTCAGCGCCAAGAACCCCTACTTCGACCTTACCCCCCTGGAACTGGTGACGGGGATAGTCACCGAGAACGGGCTGCTGGCGCCGGACGGGGTCACCGGCTATATAAGACGGCTACTCTCCAACAGCCTCGCGTAGCTTCGGGGAATCGAAGACGAAGCCCGATATATAAATCTCCCCCTCTATCTCGGTGAAGAGTGCCTTAATGATAACGTCCTCTGGCTCCTCGGTGTATCGGGCTTTGTATTGAACCAGGGTATCTTCGCGACTGGGCTGAGCCTTCCAGAATTCCTTGTCTATGTATTCGCCAATGATAGCCTTTATTTGCTGGCTGATCTGGTTAAAGTCATCCTCGGTCAAAGCCGCCTTGATTTCGGGGGTTAGGTATTGCGAAAAGGCGGCGTAATCACCGTCGCTCATACCCTGCGCGGTGCTTTCCGTCATCTGGCTGGCGTATTCCGGCTCCGGAACTTCGTTGGAACAGGCTGCCACGCCGGCGATAACGACTAACAGGATGAGCAGCCCGCAGGCCGCCCGCACTATTGACTTCGACATCTCTACCTCCTTGGCTATGATACCCTCGACAGCGCCTCCTTGAGCTTGGGCACGGTCTGGTAGTTGTCTATATCTTCAGGTTTTATCCATCTCGCCTCTTTGTGCTCCCAGTCGATTCTGATTTTGTCTCTGTCCTCGATGCGGAAAAGGTAAGGGTGGACCACCCACCTTATCCCCAGCCCCTCGTCCTCAACGGCCACCGTTTCCCCCCGCTTTATCATCGCCACATCCTGGCGATTTAAGCTAGTTTCCTCCTCTATCTCGGTCAGGGCTTGCTCGTCGGCGCTGCTCTCGATATAGCCGCTGACCCCCGCCCAACTCCCCCGGTAGCTGCCTACCTCCCCGCTGCGGCGCAGAATCAGTATCTCGCCCTCCGATTCCAGGAAGCAGGTAACCACTTTTTTCTCTTGGAGCATGTTTTAGGACCCTATTTCTGGCTGACCTCGGAGTCACCCGAAAGGTCTATGTTACCCAGGTCGGGGTCGCCGACATACAGGACTCTTGAGCCCCCGGAGAGGTCGACATCAAGGGTGCCGCTGATATTGATGGTGGCTCGGCTGCCCCCGCTTAAGCCGATGGTGGCATTATCAATGGAGAAGTCCTCCAGGTCGAGCTGGCTGCCGCCCGAAGCGTCTATAATCAAGTCGTCGCCCGCGCCCTCCAGCTCAACCCGGCTGCCCCCCGAAAGCTCGAACTCGGTGTAGTAAGCGGTTAAGTCGCCGCTGAGCCGGCTGCCCCCCGACAGGTCGGCTTCAAAGTTGTGCAAAGAGCTGAAGCCGGTGATATTGGCCCGGGAGCCTCCGCTCAGCTCTAACCAATAGAGGTTGGGCATGGTTATTTTGGCTCTTACCGTCACCGAATGATAGAAACGGGTTCCCCGCAGCCTGATTTCCAGCGTGTCGCCGGACTTGGATACATCGATGTATTCCTGCACGTTATCGTCGGCGGTTATCTCGATGCTGAAGGTGTCCGACACGCTTACCTCCAACTCGAAACCGTTGTGGGCTTCGATGCGGTTGAAATCGGTTAGAGCGTAGCTTTCCGTGGTCAGGTTGCCGGAGCCGTCGATGACCTCTCCGATGCAGCCCCCCACCCCCCACGCGGTCATTACCAGTAGCATTAAGGCGACCACTATGGAAATTGACCGTTTTTTCATCTTCATCCTCCTGAAAAATTTATTTCAGGTTTATGAGATACTCTTTGAGCCAGCCCAGGGCTTCTTCGGCGGCGCTCTGCTTATTCTGCTCGCGGTTGCCCCGGAACTGATGCTTTCGGCTGTAGGTCATCTCCCCGTGCGATAGCCCCAGATAAAATAGCCCCACCCCTTTTCCCGCCGTCGCCCCGCCCGGCCCGGCGATGCCGGTGTCGGCGATACAGATATCGGCACCCAGTAGTATCTTGCCGCCTCCGGCTAACTCCTCGGCCACCTGGGGGCTGACGGCGCCGTACTGAATAAGGGTGTCCTCGCCCACCCCCACCACCCCGCTCTTGACCTCGTTGCTATAGGCGGTTACCGCGCCCTTGTAGTAGTCCGAGCTGCCGGGTACGTTGGTGATGCGGTGGGAGATAAGCCCGCCCGTGGCTGATTCCACCACCCCCAGCGTCAACCCCTGCTGGCGGAGCAAATCGCCGATTGCCTCTTCCAGGCTCATAATAGACCTCCCCCTTGGGGTATAGTGGGGTTTTATATACAGTCTACCATATGAGGGCGGGCGGTTGTAGTCCTTAAGCGGCGCTGGTGCGGAAGCGCCACACGGCGATAACACTGAACAGGACGGCAAAGCCTAACAGTACCAGCATCTCGGGGACGACGGCGCCGAATTCGGCGCCGAAGAGCATTAGTTTGTTAAAGCCCGTGGTCGCCCAGCCGTGCGGGGTTATCTTGGCCAGGGCCTGCATCCAATCGGGCATGATGAACAGCGGCCACCAGCAGCCGCCCAGCGGTGCCAGCACCAGCGAAGCCAGCACGGCGATAGAGCCGGCGCTGCGCTGGGTCTTGACCAGCGTCGCCAGCATAATGGCGAAGGCGGCCGACACAATCACCATCAGGATGGAAAGAATAATTACCGCCGCTGGCGAGTTCCCCATGTCCATGTTGAAGGCTAAAAGACCGACCACCCAGAAGAGCAATATCTGAACCAGTCCCTTGGCCGCCGTGCCGGTGAAGATGCCTCCCAGGATAGCCTCCCGCCTCACCGAGCTGGCCATCAGCCGTTCCAGGGTATTATTCTGGCGCTCGCGGACGATGGTCTCGGCACCAAGGGCAGCGCCGAAGAAGACGAACATCACCAGGTAGCCGGGAATGACCCAGTTAGCCGGGCTCTGCTCCTCCACATCGCCCACCTTCTCCGTGCTGTATTCGATAAAGGATTGTGCGCCAACTCCCTGCCCCGATAAAGCCTGCTCGATAACCTGCTCGATAATTTGCTCAATCTTAGCCTTATCTTCGGGGGTAATTGCTTCCTGCTCCTTCAGCGTTTCCAAGGTAGCGGCAATAGAGCGCACCGAGCCGACCTGTGAGGCGATAGACTGGCTTATGCTCGATAGGGCCACTCTGTCTTCGGTAGCTTCGGCGTCGGTGACTACCTCAAGCTGAGTGCCCGCCCTCGTCATAATCCCCTCAGTGAAGTCGGCGGGGAAGGCAATGAAGCCGCTTATCGCCTCATCCTCGACGGCCTGGTAGGCTTGGTCGTAGTCCATCATGATTATCTCAAAGTCGCCCGAGCTCTCCAGGGCGTCGATTATCTGGTAGCTGTAACTCCCCTCCGCCTCCTCGCTGACCAGGTGCAGTTTCAGCTTGGCATCCTCAGTGACGCCGAGATTCATAAAGTTGAACAGGACGATAAAGAGGAAGGGAAAGAGTATAAAGAAGAACAGCGCCCCGCGGTCGGTGGCGAAGAGCCGCAGGTCCTTAAGGGCGATGAACCATATGTGCCTAAGCTGTCTCATTGTTTCCTATTTGCCTCCGGGCATAACCTTAAAGAGGATTCGACTTAAAATAAGCCCGACCACAGTCACCCCCGCCAGTACCCCCAGCTCCATACCCAGATTGGCCAGTGAGCCTTCCTCGGCGATTACCGTCGTAAAAGCGCTGTTGGCGTAGGTGTTGATGGAAAACTGGCTTAAGGTGTGGAGCACCGAGCCTTCGCCGATTTCAAAGAAGGTGCCGCCCAGCATCACCATAACCATGGTGAAGAAAACGGCAATCCAGGTGGCCCCGTCCTCGGTGCGGGCGATGGCGGCGATAACCATTCCCAGCGCGCTGGCGGCGGCGGCAAAGATGAGGAGAATAACCAGGGACTGAATAAAGGTAAGCGGGGTGAAAATCTGGAAGGCGATGTAGGCCAGGGCTAATAAGATTAACGTCTGCACGAAGCCGCGGGAAACACTGGATAGGAACTTGCCCATGAAAAGCTGCCCCACGCTCAAGCGGGTGGTGAGCAGCCTTTCCAGCGTTCCCTTCTTACGCTCCTCGACGATGGCGCGGGCGCTCATGGTGAGGGCAAAGAGGACGAACATGGTCACTATACCGGGCAAAAACATCTTGACCGGGTCGGTGGTAGTGCCCACCGTCTGCTCATTAACGACGACAGCGGGACTCTGGCGTTCCTCGCCGAGATATTGCTGTACGGTAGTGTCAATTCGCTCCTGGGGAATACCAAATCCCGCCAGGGCGCTGTTTACCTCGTTATAGACCTGGAACTGCTGGTTCATCTGCTCGGCGACGCCGCGCACTATGCTGGCCACTATCTGCCCCTCGTCCCCGCCGTTACCCCGCTGCTTAAATACCAGTTGCGCTGGCTCTCCCGCGGCCAGATTCTGGGAGAAGTCCTCGGGGATGTAAATGACCATCAACAGGTTGGAGTCATCCAGCTTGGCGTCGGCGTCTTCGGCGGCGAGCAGCTCGACATCAAGGCTATCGATGGCCTCAAGCTGCTCTAAGAGTATCGTAGAATAAGCGCCCCCCTCGTCCTCGTTGACCACGCTGGCGGTGCCGTGGAAAAGGGTATCCCCGCCGAAGGCGCCATACATCAGGGCGAAGAGGATTATGGGCAGGAGCAGGCTGAAGGCAAGGTCGCCCTTATCCTGCAGGTAGGTGCGGACTTCCCTTATGGCGACGATAAAGGCTCTATTCATCTTGCTAATCGCGGAGGCTGCGCCCGGTCATTTTCAGGAAGACGTCCTCCAGGGTTACCCTGTCCGGCGGTCCTATCTGTTTCTTGAGATTATGCGGGGTATCGAGGGCGATTATCTGTCCCCCGTCGATAATAGCCACGCGGTTGCAGAGGCGGTTAGCCTCTTCCATATAATGGGTGGTGTAGAGAATGGTCATCCCCCCGTCTCGCAGCCCCTCGATAGTCTCGTAGATGTTGTTCCGCGACTGGGGGTCGATGCCCACCGTCGGCTCGTCCAGGAAGAGAAGCTCGGGGTGCCCCACCAGGGCAATCGCCAGGTTGATACGCCGCTTCATACCCCCGGAAAACTTGGCTATCTTGCCCTTGGCTCTGTCCGCCAGCCCCATCATCTTCAGGTGCTTTAGCGCCTGGGCTTTGGCTTCCTTGCCGTCCAGCCCCACCATCCGCCCGAAAAAGACCATGTTATCCAGGGCGGAAAGGTCTTCGTAGAGGGCTAGCTCCTGGGGGCAGACACCGATGAGGGCGCGCACGGCATCGGCATCGTGCTTTATGGAATGGCTGCCCACGGTGACGTCGCCGCTGTCGGGTTCCAGAACGGTGGAAAGCATGCGTATCGTCGTCGTCTTGCCCGCGCCGTTGGGGCCCAGAAAGCCGAAGATTTCCCCCTTGTGAATAGAAAAGGAAACGCCGTCGACGGCTTTGTGTTCGTTGAAGCTCTTATGCAGGTCTTTGGCTACCAGAAACTCTTCAGCCATAGCCTTACCCCCTCTTTATCTGGCTGCAATCAGGGCTTGCCAATATTAGCCCATATTCTATGCCGCCCGTCAATCCCCCAGAGCTTATATAAACCGTTCCATCAGGGAGTATAGTATCTCCTCGTCCACCTTCCCGTCTTTGGCTACCTTGGCTACGGCTTGCTCCACCAGCCCGTGTTTGCCGGGGTCACCCAGGTCGTCCAGGGAAGCGTATATACCTATCCTTCTCCCCAGCCGGAAGTTTTGCCTCTCTTCGGCGGATAGAGACTGGAATCTATCTATCACCGCCAGCATTTTATCCTTGTCTTCGGGAAGCTGGCCCTCGATTTCCTGGAGCAGGTTGGTGATGTGGTCGCTGATGAAATAGGAACGGCAATCGAGGTTCTCGATTAAGAGCTTTTCCTCGGCGACAATCTCCTCGTCGGTGGCGCGGACGAACTTGCCGTCCTTAACCTCTTCGTAGAGGGGCATGCCTTCCTTGATGGTCAGCGTCCGCACGCGGATAAAGTCGGCCTCCTGTATTTCGTTCAAGACCCGCGCCGTCTCGGTGGCGTGCTCCCGCCACATCTTTTTGCCCCCCAGCCCCAGCAGCACGTACTCGGAGAGCGAGATGCCCGATTCGACTATCTTCTTGCCCCCCACGATGTGGGCGGCGGCGGTTACCCCCTTGTCCATGTACTCCAGTATGGGGTCGTAGCCCGATTCCAGCCCGATGTGCAGGCGGTCGAGCCCCGCCTCGTGCAGCGCCTTAAGCTCCTCCAGCTTCTTCTTGGCGGCGGTCTTGGAACGCCCGTAGCTGGTGATGCGGGTGATGGTGGGCAGAGTCTTTTTGAGGAACTTTATGACCTCGACCAGGCTGGGGGTGGGCATAATCAGGGTGTTGGCGTCCTGGAGGAAGGCGCTGGTGCCCCCGTGGTAGAGCCAGAGGGCGACGTTAAAATGAGTCTCGCTCAAGGGGTTATTTAAGATAGAAACGGCGGCGGCTTCCACCCCACCCGCTTTAGCTGCCGCCTCATTCAGCCTGTCCTGGATTGCCTTGACGGCCAGGATTTCCTGCTTGATATCCGCCACCGGCCTCAGCTCGAACCGCTTCCCCTTGTAGATGTGACAGAACTTGCAGCGGTTCCAGGAGCAGTTTCGGGTCACCCGCAGCAGCAGGGAAGAAGCCTCGCTGGGCGGCCTTATCGGCCCCAGCTCAAGAGAGTCTATGGTCACTAGTTCCCCCTTTAAAGAGAGCCGAGCACATACTTCTTGATGAACTCGAAGTTGTTCTTAACGTTTTCACTGCCGACGACGATGTCCATGTGGCCGGGCAGCAGGTATTCTATGTCCAGTTGCGACAGCCTCTCTATGGATGCCTTAAGCTGGTCGGCGTTGCCCCCGGGCAGGTCGACCCGCCCCGTGTTCTGGTTGAAAATAACATCCCCGCAGATGAGGAACTTGTCTTTGGGGCAATAGTAGCAGACGCTGTCGGGCGAATGCCCCGGGGAGGGGATAAGTTCGAATTCCGTCTCTCCCAGACTTAACTTGTCGCCATCCATCAGCCGGTCCTCTTTGAACTCGACGGCGGAAACGCCGAAGAACTGTGAAGTCTGGACGGCGGCGGCCTGCCCGAATTGCTTCTGCACCGGGTGCATTAGGATTTCCGCCCCCGATAGTTCTTTAAAGGCGTCGTTGGCCCAGCAGTGGTCGCCGTGGAGGTGGGTGTTGGCGATAAGCTTTATATCCTTGGGGTCGATGCTGTCCCGCTGCATATCCTCTATCAGTGCCGGCAGGAACTGCGTTAAGCCCGGGTCGATGAGTAGGCTCGTCTTATCCTTAATCACATAGGTGTTGCAGTCCATCATTCCCTTTTCCGAAAAAAAGTATAAATTTTTGGTTAATTTCATAAAGTCTCTACCCCTAATCTATTGACTTGGACTAATTAGCATTCTATTATATAGCAATCACAGAGGGTTATTCAATGAGCCGTAGCTGGCTCGTTGAAAGGAGGTTCGAATGCTAGCTGGTATTATTAATGTCTTGGCTGGGTTGTGCGGCGTGATGGGCATCCTCACCGCTACCGACGCCTTTACGGTGTCGAATCTCGACTACATGTTCTGGTTTGTACTCGCTGCCATCCTGTTCCTGGCCACCATCGCCATGTCCGCTGGTCGCGGCGAATAATAAGCCGGGCATCCTAACCGGTTTAATCTAATAGACGATTGTTGTGTCTCTTTCGGAAAGAGGAGTTGAGCTTTGGCTGCGCGTGCACCCCAACGCCGCCAGAAACGAACTGGCTGGCTTTTCGGAGGGTGTATTGCGGGTAAGGGTGGCAGCACCTCCCGTTAAGGGAAAAGCTAACAAAGAGTTAATCGCCTTTCTCGCCCAGAAGCTGGGTTTGAACAAAGGCGATTTAACTATCCTCAAGGGTCATACCTCAAGGAACAAGGTCATCTCTATTGTCGGTCTGACACGGGAAGAGCTCAACCAGCGGCTCTCACCCGGTTAAGCCCTCCCCGATATCGCGCCTTATTTCCCGGTTCTCCTCTTGTGGCGGCGCCACAGGAAAATGCCCAGTATGGTTCCCCAGATGGGGATGAAGATGAGCACCCAGATGAGTATGGTGCCCAGCACCTTACCCGCCGTAACCAGCCCCCTGGCCGCCGTCTTGAGCACTTCCAGCGCGTTCCAGCCGTCGCCGACCACCGCTTCCTCGGGCTCCAGCGATACCGAAATCAGGCTCGTCGAGGTGGTCTGCTCCAGGTACTGTATCCGCCCTTTGAGCTGCTCTATCTCGGAGCGTGTCCGCGACAGGTAGTTATAGATATCGAGTATGTCCTCTATCTCCTCGGCTTTGTCCAGCAGCGCCAGGTATTGCTGCTCTGTGGCCTGGGCGTTTTCCAGCCTGGCCTGGAGGTCGATGTACTCCTCGGTCACGTCCTGGCTGTAGGTCTGCTCCGATTCCACCTTCACCGCCATGTCGCGCAGCTGCGCCAGCGCCGTCTCGAACTTGTCGTCGGAGACGCGGAAGGTAATCCACCCCCTCATCTCCTCTTCCTCCCCCGAAACGTAGGACGATACCACGTAGCCGCCGAAGGCTAACGCCATCTCGGTTATATCTTCCACGGCCTGGCTTATGTCCTCCACCACCAGCTGCATCTCGCCGTTGCGGACTATCATCCGCTCCTCGACGTCGGCAGTTGAGTAATACTCGTCACTATCCGCCTTACCCTCCCCGGATACTACAGGTGGCATAGGTTCCATAGGTTCGGGATATTCTCCGTTTCCTTCGTAATAGCCCGGGTCTCCGTTTGAGTCAAAGTTTGGGGCTCCGCCCTCACTTGTCCCACTGGCGCAGGCGGCGGGTACCAGCAGCAACACCACCAGCGCCAGCCCGATTATCAGCTTTTTCATAACAAAGTACCCCCTTCGTTATCTCGGCTCTACTATACTATAACGCAGATTGAAGTAAAAGGTTAGGGGGTGGGGGCAACAAAAAAAGCGGCTGGCGGATTAAAGTTCCGCCAGCCGCCCCTTATTCTCTTTAGCCCGCAGCTCTTTACGGCTCGGTGATTACCAGGTTATCGAAGGCAATCTCGCTGAAGTCGCCCGCCCAGGAAGTGACTAGGAGCCCGATATCGCCGCCGCTAAAGGTGCTATCGGTGACGCTGGCCAGTGTATGCCCGTTGACTGAAAGCTTAAGGCTGTTGCCGACGCACTCAACAGTCATGGTGTTGACCACATCCCACCCCTGGTTGATGTAGGATGACGGGGTAGCCTCGGCAAGGGCTGTCTGGTCATAGTCGATGAACCTTGATATGTAGTAGTAGCCGTCGGCGCTGATGTTGAAGACGTAGTAATTACCATCGTCCTGGTAGCGGCATACTACCCCCTGCCAGTTATCGTCGGTGCCGTCAACGAGCTTGACCTCCACCTCCAGTATAAAATCGCTGAAATAGTGGTCCAGCATAGTGGCCGTGTCGATGGGGGCTGTGGTGTAATTCATCACGTGAAGCCAGCCGCCCTCGTAGAAGACATCGCCCTCTGATCTGGAGAAGATTTCCCAGTCGCCCGTATCCTGGCTGAAGTCATCGGAGAAGAGCACCGTGGGTCCCGCGGCGACAAAGTTGGCGATAACGTCTTTGTCCGAGTCCATGGTGACTCTGGTGTTGGGCCCGGTGCCGCTGATGCTGCCGCTCCAGTAATCAAAGACGTAGCCGCTGTTGGCGGTGGCGGAAAGCGATACCGAAGACCCATCGTCATATTCGCCCCCGGAAGGCGAGACGGAGCCAGCCCCGCTCGGGCTGACGCTTGTGGTCAGGGTATAGGTTTGGGCTATCGGCGTAAAGTGGGCAGTGACGCTCTTGTGCGCGTCCATGACAACGGTTGTGGTAGAATTGGTGCCGCTGGCGCCGCCGCTCCAGAAATCAAAGACGTAACCGCTGTTGGCGGTGGCGGTTATTGTTACCGTCACCCCAGCGTCGTAGGCGCCCCCTGAAGGCGAAACGGAACCGCCCTCCGTCGGGCTGACATTAGTCGTCAGGTTATATCTGTCGCTAGCCGGACACCCCGCCGCCCCCAATAAACTCAGCACTAAAACCAGGCTGATAACCAGAAAGGCAATAATTTTACTTATTTTCTTCATCGACCTTTATTTATCCTCCTTAGCGTTTCAACTTTAATACTCCCTTTTAGCTTAAAGTTCTGTATAATACTGGTCGTATTCTAGCACGGTTCGTTAGCCGCTGCAATCCTACTTTTGGCTTATTTGCCGACCACCACCCACAGCTCCTCCCCATCGGTGATGAATTCTATCGTTCCGTCATAATCGGTGCGGAATACGTTCTCTACGCCCAAACTCTCTGCCAGCCTCTCCACGACCTCGCCATACGGGTGGCCGTAGGGGTTATCCTCCCCCACCGAGATAACCGCCAGCTGTGGGCTGGCTGCCTCCAGAAAATCAGTGCTGGTCGAGGTATTAGAGCCGCTGTGCCCCACCTTGAGCACGGTACAGGTCAGCTCGGCTCCGCTGGCGATAAGCTTAAATTCGGCTTCCCACTCGATATCCCCGGTGAGCAAAAAACTTACCTGCCCTGAATCTAAGCGCAGGACGGCGCTGTTATTATTGGTATCGGAGCCCGTGCCCTCCAGGAGGGTCGCCGGCGGGTGGAGCACGGCCATGGTTACCCCTTCCCCCAGGTCAATCTCCTGGCCGGCTTGAGCCAGCGTGCTGGCGATGCCCTTTTCCTCGATTAAGTCTTCCCATTCGTCATATAAAGACGAGCCATACTCTAAATCGGGATAGAGCACCTGCTCCACCTGGTATCGCCCTAAGACTTCGACCAGCCCGCTGAGGTGGTCGGCGTGGGGGTGGGTCAGCACCACCAGTTCTATAGTCCTGTCCCAGAAAGGCATCCGCTCGCCCAGTTCTCCAGTCAGCGTTTGGGGGCTGGGCCCCCCGTCGATGAGCACCTGCTGGCTGCCCCGCTGAATCAGTATGGCATCGCCCTGACCGATATCGAGAAAGCTGACGTGAAGCTCGTCGTCGGGCATGGTGATTGCCGCCGCCGACACCAGCACCGCCGCTATCACCAACGGCGGTATAACCCATCTCCAGGGCAGGCGGTAGATAAGCCCGGACGAACGGCTCGCCCCCGAACGCAGCCAGCTTTTGGCCCTCTCCCCCCACCCCCGCCCGCGGACGAGTCCGACCACAGCAATCAGGACGCAATAATAAACGGCGATAAAAGCGGGGCTGACCGAGCTTACCTCGACCGAAGACAGGGGCAGGGCGGCAAAACCGCCCACGATAAAGAGCATATAGGAATTAAACAGCCAGGCAATCCAGCCTATGCCCTGGGCAATGGGCACGAAGGCTAGCCCCACCAGCCCCGCCGCCGCCCCGATAACGATGATGAACGGCAGCGCCAGCATGGCTAAGAAAGTGGCTAAAGGCCCCACCAAAGAAACGACGCCGAAATAATAGCCAATCAAAGGCCAGACGGCGATGACGGCGGCCAGGGTCACGCTGAAGCCGTCGCTGACAATGTTGGCTAAAGAGACGTCGAGCCCCTTCTCCCCTAGGGTGGCTTTGACGGCTCTGCTCCCCAGGGTCTGGAGGGGAGGGGTGATAAAAATCAGTCCGGCGATGGCTAAAAAGCTCAACTGAAAGGCAGCGTCGAAAAGGATGGGCGGGTCGATGCCCACCATCACGGCGGCGGCGAAGGCAAGTGAAGTAATGGCGGTGCGCTGCCGCCCCAGCAACTCGGCGCTCAGGAAAAGGCTGGCCATAATCGCACCTCTGACTACGGGTGGGTGCAGCCCGGTGAGAATAGCGTAGAGCCAGATAATTCCCAGCGCCAGCCAGATATAGATAAAGCGCTTCTTGCCGAAGAGCCAGATGCCGATGCTGAGCAGTATCCCCGCCATTATGCTCAGGTGCAGCCCGGAGATAGCCAGCAGGTGGGCGGTGCCGGTGACGATGAAATCGTGCTTAACCTCGGTGGGGATGTTGTACCTGATGCCGAGCAGAATGCCCTGGGTGAGTGATGCCTGCGGCTCGGGCATAACCCCGGCGATGCTCTCCGAAAGGCTGTTTCTCAACGAGTAAATCCATTCCAGCGGCTTAATTCCCTGGCCTGTTTCCCGGAGCTCTATTTTGGGGTAGAGCATGGTGGCGTAGATTCCCTGGTGCTCCAGGTAGCCTTGGTAGTCGAAGTCGCCGAGCTGGGTTGGCGTCTCCAGCTCCCCCGTCACCTGCAAAACATCGCCGTATTCGTATTCGGGGTAGCGGGGGACGAATAACAAAACGTCGCCCGACACCTCTTGCCAATCTTCCTTCTCTTCATCCCCCAGGTTTATGGCGCTGACCGATAGTTGTATATGGGTGGAGCTATCTTTGACCTCGGGGTCGGCGCTGATCATCCCCTCAATCACAACCTCCTGCTCGTTGTAGGACTTGACGTGACTTCCGTCGTCGGGGGGCAAACTTGCCTGCGAGCATAAAGCCCCGCCGAAGAAGGCGATGAGGCAAACGGCGGATACTATTATCAGCTTGCGCCGATGGGGAAAGAAAAAAAGCAGGGGGAGGGGGACTAGCCCGAAAAAGATGAGGGCAAAGGGCAGGTCGAGATTCAACCCCAGAAAGATACCAGCCACCCAGGCACCGCTCAGGTATATAAGTGCCAACGGCCTTCCTTTTGGTTTTTAATCGCTTATGGGTTAATCGCCTACGGTAATCAGGTCCTTGATATCGTCGTAGATAGACATTCCTATGCCGGCCACCTCGGTTATCTCGACGGTGTCGCTAAAGCCCCCGTTCTGCTCGCGGTAGACGATAATAGCCTGCGCCTTGCTCGGCCCGATGCCGGGCAAAGCTTCCAGCAGCCAGGCATCGGCGCGGTTGATGTCTATCTTCTGCGGGCTTGCCTGACTGACCTCCCCGCTCGAATCCGGGGGTTGCGCCAGGGTAATCTTGATGGGGTGGTTGGGGCTGTAGTGCTGCCAGGCGATAATGCCCCCGATAACGATAACAGCTATCAGCAGCAGGGTAATCAGCGCCCAGAATCGGTCGAGCTTGCCTGCGGCCACGGGAAGCCTCCTGGTGTTAGCTTCACCGGATATGACTAAATATTCAGGAACCTCTGAGGGCAGTCCCCAGCGCTTCTTCCGACTCGGGGGTGGTGATGGCTACTATCTGGTCTTCAGCCTCGAGGACGGTGTCTTCGTCGGGGACGAAAGGCTTCTGCTGGCCGCGAATAATCAGCGACAAGGTATTCCCCGCCGGCAGCGGAAGCTCCTTCACCGTCTTGCCTATGGTGGTGGAGTGGGGCGGGATTTTTATCTCCACAATCTCCAGCCCCTGCTCCTGGATGTCCAGCAGGTGCGTTATGGGGTGGGTGGGCACCTCTTCCTCTATATTCTCCAGGATGATATTGGTGCTGCTGATGGCGACGTCGATACCCATTTTCCTGAAGATGGTCTCGTTCTTGGGGTTATTGACGCGGGCTACGGTGCGGGGTACGTTAAATTTATGCTTGGCGGCCTGGCAGGAAACCAGGTTATCCTCGTCGTCGCCGGTAACGGCGACGAACATATCGGCCCGCCCCGCCCCCGCTTCTTCCAGCGTGGCCATCTCGCAGCCGTCACCGCGGACGCAAACACTGCCCAGTTCGTTACAGATAAAGGCGGTCCGGGCGGCGTCCTTTTCCAGTACCAGCAGCTCGTGCCCCTCGTCGAGCAGCGCCTTGGCCAGGAAATAGCCTACCTGCCCCCCGCCGATAATAATAATATACATTACTTAGCCTTCTTCTCTGCTTCCGGTTTTTCCTTGAGCAGCTGTTCCTTTATCATCTGGGCGAAGATGGTGGTCGGGCTGAAGGCCTCGATGCCCAGCGAGCCGAAAAGCTCCCGTCGCAGCGGGTCGTAGGTGCGGCAGAGCACCCGGGGCACGTTGAAGATGTGCTTGGCGATCTGGCAGGCCATGATGTTGCGGTTATCCCCCTGGGTAAGGGCGATAAAGGCGTCGGCTTTTTCGATACCCGCCTTTTTGAGCGCGTCCTCGTCGGTGCCGTTGCCCACCAGGGCGGTGCCCCCGAACTCGGGCGGCAATCGGCGGAAGCTGTAATCATCAAGGTCTAAGATGGCAACTTTGTGCCCCTCGTCATCTAGCAGCCCCGCCAGTCTCCCCCCCACCCGGCCACAGCCCATAATTACTACTTTCATAACATTTTAACCCAAACTACGGAGTATATTGGTGATAGAGTATAACCTCACAGGGCGCGTTCCGCAACACGTAGGGCACCACGCTGCCCAGGCTGAACTGCCCGAAAATCCGCTTGTAAATGACGCCCATCAGTATTAAATCGGCCTCCCTTTCCACGGCTTCATCGACGATGGTCGGCCCCGCCTCGCGGGCCTGGAGCAGGTCGGTCTCCACCTCGTAGCCCTCATCTTCAGCCACGGTGGCGATGTGGTCCAGTACCTCCTCGGCCTTCTTGACGTCGGGCGTAATCTCAACGTCAAGCGGCAGAGTGCGCTTCACCGTGAGCACATAGACCGTCCAGACTTTAGCCTTGCTCTTCTTGGCTAGCTGGCAGGCCAGCTTTATTACCTCGTTGTCGGCGGTAGTGCCCGTCACCGGCACCACAATCTTAGTGAACTCCATTGCCTTCCTGTTGCCGCTCGGGTCCTGGAGTAACCGTATTATAGTCCCCTGCGGGCGACTCTACAATCCCCCCTCCTCCGGTTTTTTGGGTGGGTGGGTCAGGGGCAAATGCGATTTCCAGCGGTAGAGGCAGTAAACAATCAGCCCGACCGCCATCCAGATTATCCCCACCCAGCGGCTATAAGGCTGGGTAATCAATATAATAACCCATATCCCGAAGGTGGAGACTAAGCCGATGATAGCCGTAATGGGCAGTTCCCAGCCAAAGATTCTTAGGTTCCAGCCCAGCTTAAAGGGACGTTCCATATCCGGCTTCCGGGCTCTCATGCGGAGGATGGAAGCGTGGGCGAACATAAAGGCCAGCAACGAGCCGAAGGCATAGAGCGCCCCCATATTCTCGAAGACTTGGCCGCCAAAGAACCCCGGAATTAAGATGACAATCGCCACCAGGCTGAATAAAATTATGGCGATGTAGGGCGTCTTAAACCTGGGGTGCACCTTGCTCAAGGCGGAGGGTTGCAGCTTGTGGGTGCCCAGGGAGAAAGCCAGCCGAGAGATGCCGATAAGCCCGGCGTTGGTGGCGATGAGCAGGATGGAGCCGGCCAGAATGGCGATAAGCGGCTTGAGCACTTCGGATATCAAAGTTATGGGTATATTGGCGGCGATACCGGCCACCGGGTCACGGGCCCACTCGGAGGCGAGCTCTTGGGGGGTCATCGCCGAGAGCGATACCAGCGAAATGCCGGCGAAGATAACCAGCACGGCCACAATCATCATGACCAGCGCCCGGGGTACCTTCCTCTCCGGCTTTCGCGTCTCCTCCGCCATCTGGGACATGGTTTCGATGCCCGTATAGGCAATCGAAGCCAGGGCTATGCCGAAGACCAGGTTCTCGGTGCTGGGCCAGTTATCAATCATGCGGTGAAACAGCACCACCGGGTCGAAGAGCAGGATAAAACCGATAACCACCAGCGCTATCTGGGTGGTTATATCCAGTATGGCGGCGCTGATGTTTATAAATGAGGTCTCCTTGATGCCGATGACGTTTATCATCATCAGGAAGAAGACGATGCCTATTGAGGTGGCTGTGCCCAGTAAAGGGGAAGCTTTAAACGGCTCAAAGAAAAAGCCGAGGTAGGGTGGGATGGTGTAGGCGGATATGGAAATAGTTACGATATAGCTCAGCATCAGCGCCCAGCCGGCGATAAATCCGGCCATATCGTTAAAACCGTGACGGGCGAAGCTGGCCGAACCGCCCGCTTCGGGGAGCATGGCGGTGCCCTCGGCGTAGGTCAGGGCGGTGAAAATAAACAGGATGCCGGCGATGCCCAGCGCGATAGGAGTTGCCCCTAAGGCGACCACGGCGACGATGCCTAAGGCGTAATAAATGGACGAGCCGACGTTGCCGTAGCCGGCGCTGAACAAGGCGGGGATACCCAGCACCCGCCTCAGGCGGTTGCGTTTGATGCGGCGGGGACGGAAAATCCTGTCGCCGGGTTTGGGTCGGTAGTTATCTTGCATTTTTAGGTTTAACCGATTTTACCACTATAGACCATAATTTTATAGCCTACAATTTGGTAAGTTTATGCCCCAGAGCGCTGTCTGTCAATAACCTTATTATAGCTTGACAATTATTTAACCCTCAACTAAACTCACAGTGGAAACATGTTGACCAATTTCCTCTTTTATACCCCTGATTCCCCCGGAGCGTTTATTCAATATGCCCGCGGCGGGCAAAGGAGGTGTCGGGCGTGAAGTTCCCCTTTATTCCCCGTGAAGAGAAGTTCTTCGACCTTTTTCAGGCGAGCGCGCAAAACGTGGTGGAAGCGGCGCACCGGCTCAAGGAGATGGTCGACAAATGGGAGCACGTCGAAGGTAGTGTCGACGAGATAACCGCGCTCGAGCACAAGGGGGATACCATCACCCACGACATTATGGCGCGGCTGAACCGCACCTTCGTCACCCCCTTCGACCGGGAGGATATAGTCCAGCTGGCTCATTCCCTGGACGACATCATCGACTTTATTCACGCGGCGGCGGACTCCATGCTTCTTTACAAGGTAAACCGCCCCGGCCCCCGGGCTAAGGAGCTGGCTGATATTATCGTCCAGGCGGCGGAAGAAGTAGAGAAGGTAATGCCCCAGATCAAGAAACGCATCGTCTTGAGCCAGGTCCTCAAACGCTGTGTCGAGATTAACCGCTTGGAAAACGTCGCCGACAGGGTATACCGCGCGGCGATGGCTGAGCTCTTTTCCGATTCGTCCGATATGGCTGAAGTTATCAAGTGGCGCGAGATTTACGCCCATATGGAAAGCGCCACCGACAGGTGCGAGGATGTGGCTGATGTCCTTGAAGGGGTAGCCATCAAGCATGCCTGATTTTGCCCTCGGTTACCTGATAATTATAATTGTCTTTGCGGTTGGCTTCGGCCTGGTCAACGGCTTCAACGATGCCGCTAATGCCATCGGTGCTTCGGTCGGCTCCCGGGCTATTTCCCCCCGTAACGCGGTAATACTAGCTGCCTGCTTCAACTTTTTCGGCGCCGCCACCGGTCTGGCGGTGGCGCGCACCATCGGCAAAGGGATTTTAATCCCGGAGGCGACAACCTATCTTACGGTAATTGCCGCCTTAGCCGCAGTTATCGTTTGGGGAGGCGTAGCCACCTACCTGGGTCTGCCGGTAAGCATAACCCACGGCTTTATCAGCGGGCTGGCCGCCGCGGGAGCAGCCACGGTGGGCGTAGAGGCGATACAGTGGGGCGTTATGGGGCGGGTGCTATCGTCGGTGGTGGCGGCTCCCGTCCTCGGCTTTGTCGGCGGCTTTGCCGTCATGGTTGTCCTCTTCTGGGTCTTCCGGCAGAGCGCCCCCGCTCGTATGAGAGTCATTTTCAGCCGTCTGCAGTGGATTACCACCGCCTTTTTAGCCTACAGCCATGGTAAGAACGACGGCCAGATGCCCATCGGTGTTATCACTATGGCGCTGGTGATTTATACCGGCCAGGCCACTCTTTGGGACAATGTCCCCTGGTGGGTAATCGGCCTATCGGCTTTAGCCATAAGCTCGGGGATGGCCTTTGGCGGCTGGCGGGTGATTAAGACAATAGGACTCAAGGTCACCGCCCTGCAGCCGGTTCACGGCTTTGCCGCCAATTTCTCGGCGGCGGCGGTTATTGAGGGCGCCTCGCATCTGGGTATTCCGGTGAGCACTACCCACTGCGCCAGTTCAGCCATTATGGGGGTAGGGTCTACCAAGAGATTTTCGGCGGTGCGCTGGGGGGTGGCGGGCAATATCGTCGCCGCCTGGATACTGACCTTCCCCATCTGCGGGGGGTTGGGTTATCTCTTCGGCTGGCTGCTGAGTATGATAGCCTAGCCGCTTAGAGACTTATTTCTCTTGGATTGCGGCGGCACTTTTCGGCGGTGATAATGGCTTCGATGGCTGATGCCGCCCGCTCGATTTCATTCCGTTCGTTGAACACGATATAGTCGAAGAGGTGCAGCTGCTTAGCTTCCTCGGCGGCGGTCTTCAGGCGCAGGTCGCAGTCGAACTCGGATTCGGTCTGGCGCTCCCTAAGCCGGCTCTCAAGCTCCTCCTCGGTGGGGCAGGTAAGAAAGATAAAAACCGCCTCGGGCAGGAGCTTTTTAAGCGTAGCCGCCCCCTGCACATCGACCTTGACGATGGTATCCCTTCCCGCCTTCAGGGCTTTCCTGACCGGCTCTTTGGGCACGCCGTACCAGTTCCCGTAGACATTGGCGTATTCCAGCAGCTCATTGTTCTTCAACATCTTCTGGAAATCCGCCTCGGAGACGAATTTATAGGCGACATTATCTTCTTCGTTGGCGCGCTGGGGTCGGGTGGTGGCGGTGGTGATAAACCGGGCGGAGTAGCCCGATTCTTTCATTCGGTTCAAGACGGCGTCTTTGCCCGCTCCGGAGGGGCCGGAGAGGACGATAAGCAGCGGTTTGGGGGTGGGGTTAGAGGGAGTAGTTTTAGGGTTCGTCTTTTTCATCGCTTGGCTCTGGCTTCAGCAATGGGCCTCCTCGGCTGGCTTGCAGCCGGCCAGCAATGGTTTCCGGGGCGAGGGCGCCCAGAATAATGTGCCCGCTGTCGGTAAAGATAACGGCTTTGGTTCTGCGGCCGCTGGTCATATCGATCAGCAGCCCCTTATTTTTAGCCTGTTGGATGGTTCGTTTGGTGGGCGCGGAATTTGGCGAAGCTATGGAAATGACCCTGTTCATGGCTAGTATATTACCGAATCCAATGTGAATAAGCTCGGCGACCATCATTAACACCTCAGCAGATTACTTTTATCGAGTGCGGACCCTTGACAGAGCTGGGCAATCAGCGCTGCTTACCCTCCTTATCTCTATGGTAAAGGCGGTGCTTACTATAATATACCTTTAGCGCTGATTAGGCAACGGGTTTTGGGCTCAAAACGGCTTGAATTTTTTGAGATTTGCTGTTATCCTCTCTTTATGGATTGAGCTTTATGAATAACTATCGACAGGGCTATCTCTGATAATCGCTTCAGGGGTAGCTTTTTTAGTGTAATCTTGATTCGAGGTGAGCAGCTTTGTATAAAGTTCTATTAGAGCAAGACCTGGTGCCCCAGATTCATCTTTTCCGGATGGCGGCCCCCGCCGTGGCCCGAAAGGCGCGGGCGGGGCAGTTCGTCGTGGTCAGGATTGACGAAAAGGGCGAGCGCATACCGCTTACCATCGCCGACTATGACGCCAAAGAAGGCACGGTCACCATCGTCTTTATGGAGGTGGGCGCCACCACCGCCCGTCTGGCTTTACTCAAAGAAGGCGACGCCATCGCCGACTTCGTGGGACCCTTGGGCGTGCCCGCCGAGATTGAGAAGTTCGGCACCGTGGCCTGCGTTGCCGGTGGGGTGGGGGCGGCAGTGGTGGCCCCCATCGCCCGCGCCCTGAAAGAGGCGGGCAATAAGATTATCACCATCCTGGGGACGCGCTCTAAAGAGCTTTTATTCTGGGAGGACGTGCTTAAAGCAAGCAGCGACGAGATGATAGTCACCACCGACGACGGCTCCTACGGGCGCAAGGGAGTCGTCACCGAGCCGCTGAAAGAGCTTTTGGAGAGCGGCCAAAAAATCGACCGCGTTGTCGCCATCGGCCCCGTGGTCATGATGAAGTTCTGCGCCCTGACCACGCTGCCCTTCAAGGTCAAGACCATCGTCAGCCTTAACCCTATCATGGTCGACGGCACGGGAATGTGCGGCTGCTGCCGGGTATCGGTTGGCGGCGAGACCAAGTTCGCCTGCGTCGACGGCCCCGATTTCGACGGGCATAAAGTAGACTGGGATTTGGTGGCCGCCCGCCAGCGTATCTACCTGGGCGAAGAGAAGTGTGCTTACGAGGAGTGGCAGAAAAGCCACTCATCCTAGAGGAGTTGATAAATGGCCAAGCTGAATCTTAACCGCGTGGAGATGCCCCGCCAGTCCCCCAAAAAACGGGCCAAGAACTTTAACGAGGTAGCTCTGGGCTACAGTTTAGAGCAGGCACAGGAAGAAGCCAGCCGCTGTATCCAGTGCCCCAAGCGCAACTGTGTCGAGGGCTGCCCGGTGGGCGTCGATATTCCCGACTTTATCAAGGCAATCCGCGAAGGCGATATGCCCGAAGCGGTCAAAGTACTCAAGAGCAAGAACGCCCTGCCCGGCATCTGCGGGCGGGTCTGCCCCCAGGAGTCCCAGTGCGAGGCGACCTGCACGCTGGCCAAAAAGGAAGCCCCCATCGCTATCGGCCGCCTGGAGCGCTTTGTCGCCGACTGGGAGCGGGCTAATACGGGGGCAACTAAAAATTCTCCTAAGTCTCCAAAAGCCACCGGCAAAAAGGTGGCTGTGGTCGGCTCGGGTCCCGCGGGCTTAACGGCGGCGGCCGACCTGGCCAAGCTGGGGCACAGCGTTACTATTTTCGAGGCGTTGCATGTCGCCGGCGGCGTTTTGATGTACGGCATCCCCGAGTTCAGATTACCCAAGGCAATCGTCCAGTCCGAGGTCGACTATGTCGCCTCGCTGGGGGTCAAAATCGAGCTGGACTCGGTGGTGGGCAAATTAGCCACGCTGGACGAGATACTGGCTGACGGCTATAACGCCGTCTTTTTGGGCACGGGCGCGGGGCTGCCCATGTTTTTGGGCTACCCCAGCGAGAACCTCAACGGCATCTATTCGGCCAACGAGTTCCTCACCCGCGTCAACCTGATGAAGGCGTATCTTTTCCCCGACTACGACACACCGGTCAAGGTAGGCAAGCAGGTGGCGGTTATCGGCGGCGGTAACGTGGCCATGGACTCCGCCCGCTGCGCCCTGCGCTTAGGCGCCGACAAGGTCTATATCGTCTATCGCCGTTCCGAGGTGGAATTGCCCGCCCGCCGCGAAGAGGTGGAGAACGCCATGGAGGAGGGCATCGAGTTCCGATATCTGACCAACCCCAAGCAGTTTTTAGGCAATGACCAGAACTGGGTGGTGGGTATGGAGTGTCACCAGATGGAATTGGGTTCACCCGACGAAAGCGGCCGCCGCAGGCCGTTGGTCAAAGAGGGCAGCGAGTTTGTTATCGACGTTGACGAGGTCATCGTGGCTTTAGGCACCCGCCCCAACCCACTTATCGCCTCGACTACCGAGGGGCTGGAGACGACCAAGTGGGGCACCGTTGTCGCTGACGAGGCGACGGGCAAGACGGTGAAGGATAAAGTTTGGGCGGGCGGCGATATCGTTACCGGTTCGGCGACGGTGATTTCGGCTATGGGTGCGGGCAAGGTTGCCGCGGCGGACATAGACAAATTTTTAAGGGGATGAGGGGGCATCACTTCCTTGACTTTTTATTATTACTTTTGGTATAATACCTCCTAATAAGAGATATCCCCCCTGTTGCTTAGGTAGCAGGGAGCGAGGCCGTCTTTCGAGACGGCCTTGGCATATTGGGAGAAAGCTTTGAGTACTAACGTCTACATTGACGGATTTAATCTGTACTATGGCTCGGTTAGAAAAACGCCATTTAAGTGGTTAGACCTCTCTGCACTGTGTAAAACTCTGCTCCCTAAGAGTAAAATCAAAAGGATTAGATACTTTACTGCCCACGTTAGAGCTTGGCAGCACGACCTACAAGCCCCAATCAGGCAAGATATTTATCTCCGTGCCCTCAGGACTATTCCAAATCTTACCATTCATAAGGGTCACTTTGCACCCCGACCAAGCGTTTTTCCGCAATTTCCCTTGGCGTATCGTAATCCGAGCAAACCGCCATTAGTAGTGCAAGTGCTGCGGACGGAAGAGAAGGGGTCAGATGTGAACTTAGCCACATGTCTGCTAGTAGATTGTTTCGATAAAGATTTCGATGAAGCGGTGGTCATTTCCAACGATTCTGACCTTGCTTCTCCAATAGAAAAGGTAGTTAATCAGTTTGGGAAAGTTGTCGGCGTCATTAACCCTCATCCGAAAAAGGGGCTTAGTGGGAAGCTGATTGGAGCGGCAAGTTTCCATGTTCGAACAATCAATAAGAAAGTCCTCGCTACTTGCCAATTTCCAGCAACACTTACTGATTCAAAGGGAACGTTTACTAAACCTGCCACGTGGTAGATCACGGCTGAAGATCTTGTCTTATTTTATATGAAGCTTGTTTCTGGCCTTGTTTATCAAGGCGCCACACAGACTCCCCCCTTATTCCCAGCGGAAAAACACAATAGTGACGACCGCCCCCACCACCAGCCACCCCCCCAGTATAGCCAGCTGCCACAGGTTGTCAATGGGCACGCCGTAAACGATATCCCGCAAAATCACGTTGAGGGGGGTGAGGGGCAACGCCTGGCATATGGGCTGGAGCCATTCAGGGAAGATGGAGATGGGCATAAACATGTCGGAGAGGAACATCATGGGGATAAAGATAATCTGGGTGATGACGGCGGCGGCGCGCCAGGAGCCGACGACGCTGCCGATGGCGCCTCCCAGTGCCAGGAAGGTGAACATGCCGAAGATTATCATGCCCAGAAGTGCCGGCCAGGAACCGAGCACCTGAACGCCGAAGAATATCTTGCTCACCAGGAAGAGGACGACGATGCCCAAGGCGATGAAGAGGAACTGGCTGAGGGTAAAGCCGAGCACCAGCGTCGAGGTCTTGAGGGGCGTTACCCGCAGCCTTTTGAGCACGCCCGTCTCGCGATAGGTGGTCAGGGCGATGGGCATGCCGATAAAGGCCGAGGCTAAAATGACGATGCTGATGCCCGCCGGCAAAAGAAAGTTGGCGTAGTTAAGCCCTTCATAGCCGAAGCCGGGCATGGGCTCGCTGAAGAGCGCCCCGAAGAGGCTTACCCATAGCGTGGGGAAAGCCAGCGACCAGAAGACCGCCGCCGGGTTTCTCAGGTTGAGCCTGAGCTCGGCCAGGACGAACGGCCAGAGTCCCCTCATTCCCTCATCTCCCTTCCCGTCAGCGTCAGGAAAATATCGTCCAGATTCGGACTTTCGGTGCGGATGCTGGTCAGTCGGAAGCCCTGCTTATCGGCTAATCTCACCAGCCCCTGCAGGGCGGCGTTCTCGTCTTTGGTAAAGAGAGTAAAGCCGTCGGCGCTTTTTTCAGCACGGCTCACCGACTTGATGGACTCGAAGCCGGCGGCTTCCATTTCGCTATCGGCTATACTAAAGATTATCTTGGACTCGGCGCCCAATTGCTCGATTAAGCCCCTCGGCGTGTCCAGGGCGATAATCTGACCGTAATCCATAATAGCCACTCTATCGCAAAGCTTCTCGGCCTCTTCCATGTAGTGCGTGGTGAGGAAGACGGTCTTGCCCTCTTTCCTTACCTTGTCCACGAAGTCCCACATGTTTCGGCGCGCCTGCGGGTCTAAGCCCGTGGTCAGCTCGTCGAGGAAAAGTATCGTCGGGTCGTTGACCAACGCCAGGGCGATGGCGGTGCGCTGCTTTAAGCCCCCGGAGAGCTTCTTGAAGCGGCTGTTCGCCTTATCCTCCAGAGAAAGGGTGTGCAACAGCTCTTCGGTGTCGCCCACGGTATGCTTATAAAAGCTGGCGAAGAGCTTCAGCGCCTCTTTGACCTTGATGTCGGGCTGAATAGAGGTCGTCTGCAAAAGCACTCCGATTTTCTCTCTCAGCTCGTCACCCTGTTTGCCGGGGTCAAACCCCAGCGCTTTAATTGAGCCGCCGTCGGGCGTCCGCAGCCCCTCAATCATCTCGATAAGCGTTGTCTTGCCGGCGCCGTTGGGCCCCACCAGCCCGAAGATCTCCCCCTCTTCAACGCTGAAGGAGACATCGTTGACCGCCGTCAAACTGCCGTACTTTTTGACTACATGCTCGCAGACAATGGCCGATTTCATAAATAAACCTTCCGGGGAGGTCACAATCAAGACTCAATGATAAGCTAAAGCCCCGATGCTGTCAATTGCTTTCCTTTGGGGAAAATCCTAAATCCTAATATCTAAATTCTAAATTTAGGATTTCGTATTTAGTGCTTAGAATTTCTGGGGGACTAAGGGGGTGGGGTGGATAGAAACTTTCCTTCGGCTGCGATTTTTAGTAAAATTAACCCTGATTTGCGAGGTGAAAAAATAGCCATTCGACTTGAGCCCGTCGCTGAAGAAACCTACCGCCTGGAAGAAAAGATTCCCGGTGTTGACGCCGTCTTCACCGTTTACTTTATCCGCGACGACGGCGGCGCCATAATCGAGCCGGGCCCCGCCGTGCTCGTTCCCGAAATACAGCAGGCCGCCGAGAAACTGGGGATATCAAAGCCCGAGTACATCATCCCCACCCACATCCACCTCGACCACGCCGGCGCGCTGGGCAAACTGGCTTTAACCTTCCCGCAAACCAAGATAGTGCTCAACCGCCAGGGGGCAAAGCATATGGTCGAACCCTCGCGGCTGATTAAGAGCACCCGCATGGCTTTCGGTGACGATTTCGAGGCAACCTACGGCCCTATTCTACCCCTGCCCGAGTCGCGGCTGACGCTGGTTCGGGACGGCGACAGGCTTAAATTGGGCAGCCGCGAGCTGCTCATTATTCATACCCCCGGCCACGCCGCCCACCACATCGCTATCTTCGATACCAAAACGAGAGGGCTTTTCTGCGGCGAGTCTCTCGGGCTTATCTACGGCCCCGGCTATCCCCCCCTCCCCGCCGTGGCGCCGCCCAGCTTCGACCTGGAGCTATACCTTAGAGACATGAAAAACTTAAAGGCGCTCAAGCCCAAGCTCCTCTTCTACTCCCACGGCACCGCCGCCAAAGAGCCGGAAAGGCTCATCGATACGGCTATAGAAAACTCCAGGCTGGTCGGCGATTTAATCCTGAGCGACCTGAAGGCAGGTAAGAGCGACGAGGCAATCATTAAAAGCATCGGCGACTACCTCACCGGGCATTTCAACGCCCCTCTCGACGAATACGAGCTGACGAGCAATGTCAGCGGCTACATCCACTACTTCCGGAAAAAGGGTTTGATATAGGAGGTAAATATGATACTGGTTAGCATCATCGCCGCCCTCATACTCTTCTTCAGCCTTATCAACGGCTTCAAGGACGGAGCGCTCAAGCAGGCCGTCTCCATTATCTCGCTCCTGGCCGCCATCCCCCTGGCCGGGCTCTGCTACAACTGGCTGGCGAGCCTGTTCTCGTTTTTGCCCGGGGAGAACTGGGAAAACTTCTTCGGTTTCTTTGTCACTATGGGCATTATCATGGTCGCCCTCTACTTCATCTTTTTGGTGCCGAGGAAATTCTTCGAGAAGGCCTGGAAAGAGGGCCCCCTTTTCCGCATGATTGGCGCCGCCCTCAGTTTCTTTAACGCTGGTATCGGCATGGTGCTGTTTGCCCTGGTGCTCAACGCCTACCCCATCTTCGACTGGTTGCAAAGCGCGGTCAGCGGCTCCTGCGTCATCAACTGGCTGGATTCCTGGCTGGGCTTTATCCAGTACATGCTGCCGTCGGTTTTTTAAGAATTGATTATGGTGAGGGGATAAAAATCTCTAAATCCGAATATCTAAATTCTAAATTTAGGGTTTAGGATTTCGTGTTTAGAATTTTTGGTGGGGGGAAAAGGTGATGGGGTAGATAAGATACCCCCATTCCCTTTAGCCCGAAATTCTAGTAGAATAACCTTGATATGAAAGAGGGCTCAACCCCCATCCGCCGCCAGTACCTCAAAATCAAGCAACAATACCCCGAGGCGATTGTTTTCTTCCGCCTGGGCGATTTCTACGAGACCTTCGACGAAGACGCTAAGCTGGCTTCCCGCGAGCTGGAAATCGTCCTGACCTCCCGGAATATGGGCAAGGGTCATCGCGTGCCCATGGCGGGCATCCCCTATCACGCTTTAGACAACTACCTGGCTAGGCTCATCAGCCGCGGCTACAAGGTGGCTATCTGCGAGCAGGTTACCAAGCCCGGCGGGACAAAGGGTTTGGTACAGCGCGAGGTGGTGCGCCTGGTGACCCCGGGCACGGTGGTCGAGCCCAGCCTGCTCGACAGCAAGAGCAATAACTACCTGGTCAGCCTGGTCTGGGGAGGGGATGAAGTGGGGCTGGCCTATGTCGATATTACCACCAGCGAGTTTGCCACCGCCCAGCTGCCTTCCCACCGCCTTATCCCCGAACTGGAAAGGCTAAAGCCCTCCGAAGTCATTACTGCCGAGAGCGCCGAGCTGCCCGATTTGGACTTAAAGGCTTCGCTGACCCGCCTCGAAGACTACTGGTTCGAGACCGAGGTCGCCCGCCAGACCATACTCGACCACTTCGGCGCGGCCACCCTGGACGGCTACGGCTGCTCCCATTTGCCGCTGGCGATAAGTGCCGCGGGCGCTATCATCCACTACGTCCGGGAAACGCAGAAAGGGGTGCTGGGGCAATTAAACCGCCTCACTACCTATTCCACCGACAATTTCATGGCGCTGGACGTCCAGACCCAGCGCAACCTGGAGCTTTTCTCCAGCAGCCGTTCGGGAACAGCCAGCGGCTCGCTGCTGTCCATCATCGACCTCACCCGGACGGCGATGGGGGGAAGGCTGCTCAGGCGCTGGCTGGGACAGCCCCTGCTCGATGTAAAAGAGCTGAACAGGAGGCAGGACGCTATCGCCTGGTTCGCCGAAAACACATTACCGCGCAGTCAGGTAGTCTCCTCCTTAAGCGATGTCGCCGACATCGAGCGTCTGATTAACCGCATCAAGAGTGGTATCGCCGTTCCCCGCGAGCTGGTCGCCCTTCGCCGCAGCCTTGAAGTCGTCCCCGAACTGCAGAAGGCTCTTGAGTCTATCGGCTGGCTCAAAGACGAGCTGAAAGCCTGCCCCGAAGTGGTCGATTTAATCTCTAAGAGTATAGCCGAATCGCCGGGCAGCCTTGATGAGGGTGGTGTCATCCGGCAGGGCTTCTCCGAAGAATTAGACAAGCTGCGCCAGTCCTCCAAAAATGCTAAGCAGTACCTGGCCGATTTAGAGCGCAAAGAGCGCGAAAAGACGGGCATCAAGTCGCTTAAAGTTGGCTTCAACAGGGTCTTCGGCTACTATATCGAGGTCTCCAAACCCAACCTGCCCCAGGTCCCCGAAGACTATATCCGCAAGCAAACGCTGGTCGGCGGCGAACGCTTCTTCACCCCGGAGCTTAAAGAATACGAATCTTTAATCCTGAATGCCCAGGATAGAATCGCCGAGCTGGAGAGGCAGCTCTTCCGCCAGCTCTGTAGTCAGGTAGGTGCCTCCGCCGAACGCATCTCGGCCTCGGCGGGCGCTCTGGCCGATATCGACGCTTTTTCCAGCCTGGCTGAGGTCGCCGTGCGCTACAGCTATATCCGCCCCGCCCTCACCGCCGACAGTACCATAGATATCTCCGGTGGTCGCCACCCCGTTGCCGAGAGGACATTAGCCGACGGCAGCTTCGTGCCCAACGATACCATTCTCTCCAACGACGACGCCCAGCTCATCGTCCTCACCGGCCCCAATATGTCGGGCAAGTCCACCTATTTAAGACAGGTCGCCCTGATTGTGCTGCTGGCTCAAATCGGCAGCTTCGTCCCTGCCGCCACCGCCACCATCGGCCTGGTGGACAGAATCTTTACCCGCATCGGCGCCCGCGAAGACCTGCCCGCGGGGCAGTCCACCTTTATGGTGGAGATGGTGGAAACGGCCAATATCCTGAACAACGCCACCCCCCGCTCCCTCATCATCCTCGACGAGATCGGGCGCGGCACCAGCACCTACGACGGGCTTTCCATCGCCCGCGCCGTTGCCGAGTACATCCATTCCTACCCCAATCTCGGCGCCAAGACGCTCTTCGCCACCCACTACCACGAGCTGGTGGAACTGGCTAACTTCCTGCCCCGCGTCAAGAACTTCAATATCGCCGTCGCCGAGGATAAGGGCGAAGTCATCTTCCTCTACAAGATTGTCCCCGGTGGCGTCGATAAGAGCTATGGCATCCACGTGGCCAAGTTGGCCGGTCTGCCTCGTTCGGTGGTGCACCGCGCCCAGGAGGTCTTGACCGAGCTTGAGGACGGCAGCCAGCAGGCTTCTACCAAGCGCCGCCGTAAAGAAGCGGTGTCTCAGCAGTTGCCGCTTTTAGGGCAGAAATCGCCCCTCTTCGACGAGCTGGAAAAGCTGGATATCAACTCGCTGACCCCCCTCGAAGCCCTGAACAAGCTCTATGAGCTGCAAAAGAAGGCGCGGGAAGGGTAGGACAATATAAAGGAGGATGGCTAGAATGGGGAAGAAAGTCTTGGTGGCTCATGCTTCCAAGTACGGCGCGACGGCGGAAATCGCCGAAAAAATCGGGGAGGTGTTGCGGGAGGCCGGCCTGACGGTTGACGTTTTGCCGGCCAAACAGGCGGGCGACCCGGAACCTTATACGGCGGTCGTTCTGGGCAGCGCCGCCTATATCGGCCAGTGGCGCAAAGAAGCCGTCAAATTTATCAAGTCCAACCAGAAGCTGCTGGCGGAGCGCCCCGTCTGGATTTTTTCCAGCGGCCCCTCGGGAAAGGGAGACCCGGTGGAACTGCTTAAAGGCTGGCGTTTCCCCGGCAAAATCAAATCCGCTATCGAGACGATAAAACCGGTAGATATGGCCGTCTTTCATGGCGTGATTGATTTAGATAAAATGAACGCCCTGGAAAGATTCATGATGAAAAACGTCAAGGCTACGCCCGGCGATTTCCGCGATTGGGACGCTATCACCGCCTGGGCGAAGAGCATAGCCGCCAAGCTCGAGAAATAAACGGGGCACCAAAGAAAGGAAAAAGAGATGAAGATTTTAGCTGTTTCCTGTAGTCCCCGAAAAAAGGGGAACACCGAGATTATGCTGGGCGAGGCACTTGAGGGAGCCAAAGCCGACGGCGCCGAGGTCGAGCTCTACCGTGTATCGGGTAAGAACATTCAGCCCTGCGACGGCTGCTGGACCTGTATGAAAGACGGCCAGTGCCACATCAAGGACGATATGCAGGAGCTATACGACAAGCTTTTAGCCGCCGACGGTATCATCTTCGGCACGCCGATATATTTCTACGCCATGACTGGCCAGGCTAAGACGCTAATGGACCGCACTATGCCGCTGGGCCACCCCGAGAGGAACCTGGCTAACAAGGTGGGTGGTGTTGTCGTCGTCGGCGGTAGCCTCGGCCTCGTCGACGCCCTGAAAGACTTCTATTTCTATTTCGTTACCAAACGCATGATTCCGGCTAACTATGTTGCCGCTTACGGTGGGGCTAAGGGTGATGTCAACAAGCTGGAGAAGGGACGGCAGGCGGCTCACGACCTGGGAAGGCAGATGGTGCAACTGGTGAACAAGAAGTTCGAGTACCCGCCCGAGTTTATCTCGTCCCCCATCGCCTACGGGACGCACACTTTTTAGCTAAAGACCGTCAAAGCTCAGTTTCTTGGCCGGCACGGGGACGCCGAGCACGCATTTGCCCTCGCCCTGCAGCTCGGCGCAAACCTCGCATAATCTGGATTGACGGAGTTGACCCTCACGCAAGTTTCTGGGCTCGATGTTGTTACCGATGTAACAGTTCTTACAAACGTGATAGATTTCCGGTTGTAACCCCGAATAATAAGCCATAGCATTAACCCCCCTTCTCTTTAAGCCTATTGTCTCTATTCATGCCCGAGAGGGCGCTTTTCAAAATTTATCTTTACACCAATTATAAACCCACGTGTCAAATAGGCTGTATAACTGTTGACAACTGTCTATCCATGATATATATTCTGGGCGTGGTTCCCTCGAACCTATGCCTCAGGTGCAGGCGGTTTCCTGCCGGAAAGAATAAGAATCCGGCACCGGGATAACAAGGAGGCTGGCGATGCGTCCACAACCGGACAACATTAAAGAAATGAGGGCCAGGTTCAAAGGCGGCGGCGGCGCTCAATTCTGGGCATATGCATCGCCGCAACATGAAACAGCCGAATATATCACCAAATGGATAGTAAAACTGGAACAAAAAGACGGCAACTGGTCTGACTTCATAAGCTCGGACGACCCGATCAAGATTCTGCAAACGCCCAATCTGTCGGGGGTTTTCCAGGTGCTCGCTATCGCCTCCGGCCCCCTATTTGAAGAGAAGCGAATCGCCAACTTGCCCGATAGCAAGCCTGATATTGGCTGTAATGCCAACTGTTTCGCCATGGTGGGCATAGTGGCTACGCAAGACGGCAAAGACGCCCATTATTGGACGGTCTGGGACGCTTTTTGTAACTGACCACCTTCGGGGAAATTCGAAGCACGAAATACTAAATCATAAATTTAGAATTTAGATATTCGGATTTAGTGCTTATAGTTTATAACCGTGGCTTACATAGAATCTCTCTTACCTTGAGGTCGAAGAAGTCGTGCGTATGGGCCGGCTTCATCACCACGGCGGTGTCGGCGCCCCGCTCGCTGCCGGCGACGGCGATAATATCCTCGTCGGTGCGCACCAGCCCCCCGTCGGCGGCCATGGCGGCCATCTCACAGACCACTTTGATTCCCTGCCCGAAGATGCGCAGGACGTCGGCGATTACCTCTCCCAGGACAAAGGTGTTGTACTTTTTGCGCATGGCTTTGCTTAAGCCCCCCAGGGCGTGGGTGGTGGTGAGGACAATGCCCCCCTTGGCCTCGACTATTTTCTTGTTCTCCTCGGTAAATTCCTGGACGTCGGGCTGGCGCATGCCGGTAATGTGGGTCACCACTATAACCCTGTATCCCTTAAACACATCCAGAGCCCTGACGGCGGTATCGCCCACGGTCGAGGCGACCACTATGGTCTTTATGCCCAGCTTCTCCGCCCGCTTTTTGGCGATGCTAAGTGCTGTTTCGGTGTTCTCTTCCCCCGGTTTCTCGAAATAGACCGTCTTAATCTCCATAGCTTTCTCCCTCTGAAATTCCTGGCTGTTTTTACATTATACTACATTGCCTGCCTATAGGGAGTGTGGTATAGTTTGGATAATGACCGCCGAGATTGAGTTCCTGCCTCAGGGTACGGTTACATCGCCCGAAGGTTTTTTCGCTGGCGCCACCAGCGCAGGAATAAACGAAAGAGCCGCCGATAAGCCGGACCTGGCCGTTCTCTTTTCCGAGGCACCCTGCCTGGCGGCGGCGGTCTTTACCGTCACTAAGCTCAAAGCCGCCCCCGTGCTCCTTTCCCAACAGAGATTGAATGAGCGGGAGAAGGTCGGCGCGGTGGTGGTCAACAGCGGCTGCGCCAACGCCTATGTCGGCGAACAGGGACTTATCGACGCCACCGAGATGGCGAAACTGGTCGGCAAAGGCATCGGCGTGACCCCCGAAGACGTACTTGTCGCCAGCACTGGTGTCATCGGCGCGCCTTTGCCCATGGATAAGATAAGAGCCAGCGTGGATAAAATTGTCCTCGACCGCGACGGCGGCCACCAGTTGGCTAAAGCAATAATGACCACCGACACCCGGCCCAAGGAGACGGCGGTCAGGGTCAAAGACGGGAACGTTGAATTCACCATCGGCGGGGTGGCTAAGGGGTCGGGGATGATTCACCCCGACCTGGCGACCCTGCTTTGTTTTATCACCACCGACGCCGCCGTTGACAAGGCTTTTCTACGGAAGGCATTAAAGAAGGCGGTGGACGCCTCTTTTAACATGATTTCCGTGGACGGCGATACCAGCCCCAACGACATGGTGCTGGTGATGGCTAACGGGCTGGGGGGTAATGTCCCCGCTGATGTTTTCGAGCAAGCTTTGGAACAGCTCTGCGTCTATCTGGCTAAGCTCATCGCCGGCGACGGGGAGGGGGCAACCCGGCTCATCGAAATGACGGTAAGCGGCGCTGCTAATGCGCTTGAGGCGAGGACAGCGGCCAGAGCGGTGGTAAGCTCTGCCTTAGTCAAGGCGGCGGTCTACGGCGCCGACCCCAACTGGGGGCGCATCATGGCGGCGGTGGGGCGGAGCGGGGTGGATGTGCAAGAATCAAAATTCGACCTCTATATCGGCGAAATACAGGTGGTAAAAGCGGGCAAAGCCCTGCCTTTTAACGAAACGGCGGTCATCAAGCTGCTCAAGGGCGATGGAGTACATTTTGGCGCTAACCTCAACCTCGGCTCGGGCAGCGCCACCGCCTGGGGTTGCGACTTATCCCCCGAATATGTAACTATTAATAGTCAGTATATGACATAAAGGTCTGATAATGGACAAGGTTATTGTAGTCAAGCTCGGCGGCGCCACCCTGGGCAACCACGATACCACCCTGCAGGATATCGTCTCCCTCCAGCGGCAGGGCTGGTCGGTGGTCGTTGTCCACGGCGGCGGCAAGATGATAACCGACTGGCTGGAGCAGCGCGGTATCGCCACCGAGTTTATCGACGGCGAGCGCGTCACCGACGAAGCCACCCTAGAGGTGGTGGTCTCGGTGCTGGCGGGCGTGGTCAACAAGGAAATCGTGGCTGACATCGACGCCCTGGGCGGGCTGGCGGTGGGCATCAGCGGTGTGGACGGGGCTTTCATTCAAGCCAGGATTAAGGACACAGAACTAGGCTACGTCGGTGTAGTGGAAAAAGTAAACCTGGCTCCTCTGCAGGCTCTCTTGCAATCAGGCTATGTCCCGGTAGTTGCTCCCCTTGGTCTATATTCCTCAGAACAACCAGGTGAAACGAGGGGAATAGTTAACATCAACGCCGACGTCGTCGCCGGCGAGATTGCCGCCGCTATCGGCGCCGAAAAGCTCATCTTCCTGACCGACGTCGTCGGCATCTGCGACCAGCAGGGCAAACTGATGCCCCAGCTCTCCACCGCCGAAGCTGAAGCGCTGATGGCTGCGGGCACGGCTTCGGGGGGCATGATTCCCAAGGTCAAAGCCTGCTTGAAAGCCTTGTCGGGCATACTTAAGGCGTGTATCATTATAGACGGCAGGCAGCCGCACGCCCTGCTCAACGAAATCGAGGGCAAAGAAAGCGGCACGACTATAAAGAAGTGAATCAACTGTCATTGCGAGGAGCGTAGCGACGAAGCAATCTCAACTACGCTCATAGGGATTGCTTCGCTTCGCTCGCAATGACAGAGGGGCGTTAGGTATCTGGCTGACGATGATGTATAATATGACCCTCTCAAAACAGGAGACAAAAAGATGACCGACTGGCCGGCGCTGGAAAGCAAATACTACATGCACGTTGCCGAACGCCTGCCCCTGACCATCGTCAGGGGAAAGGGCGCACGCGTCTGGGATGAAGAAGGTAAGGAATACCTCGACTTTGTCGGCGGCTGGGCGGTCAATAGTTTAGGGCACTGCCACCCCATCGTGGTCAAGGCCCTCACCGAGCAGGCGCAACTGCTCATCCATACCTCCAACCAGTTCTATACCGTCCCCCAGCTCCGCCTGGCTCAGCTATTGGTGGAAAACAGCTGCCTGGATAAGGTCTTCTTCGGCAACAGCGGTGCCGAGGCTAATGAGGCGGCCATAAAACTGGCCCGCCGCTACGGACAGCTTAAACTGGACGGCGCCTACGAGATTATCACCACCCTGGGCTCTTTTCACGGGCGCACGCTGGCCACGGTGGCGGCTACCGGGCAGGAAAAAATGCAGAAGCCCTTTCCCCCCCTCCCCACCGGCTTCGTCAACGTTGCCTATAACAGCATCGGCGCCATCAAGTCGGCGACCACCAAACACACCTGCGCCGTCATGATAGAGCCCATACAGGGCGAGGGTGGGGTCAACCTGCCTGATAACGGCTATCTGGCCGAGGTACGCGCCTGGTGCGACCAGAAGGGCATACTGCTTATCTTGGACGAAATTCAGACCGGCATCGGCCGGACGGGCAGCCTCTTCGGCTATGAGCAATATGGTATCGAACCTGATATAATGACCCTGGCTAAGGGGCTGGGCAGCGGCGTGGCTATCGGGGCTATTTTAGCCAAGGATAAGGCGGCGGTGTTCGTCCCCGGTGAGCACGGCTCCACCTTCGGCGGCAACCCCCTGGCCTGCGCCGCGGGCTACGCCACTCTTAAGTTCGTTATCGATAACGATATCTCCGGCAAGGTAAAGACGGTGGGCAGCTATCTTATTCAGGGCCTGGCCAAACTTAAAGAGAAATTCCACTTCATCACCGAGGTGCGGGGGCGGGGGCTGCTGGTGGCGGTGGAGTTTAAGAGTGATATCGCCCCGTCGCTGGTGATGGACTGTCTTAAAAAGGGCTTACTGGTCAACCAGCTAAAACCCAACGCCGTTCGCCTTATGCCTCCCCTCATCATCGGCAACGGGGAGGTCGATGAAGCGCTGGGCATTCTGGACGGTGTCTTGTCGGCTAAATAGCTTTAGGGAGGTGAGGTGTGGCTGATAAAGTAGTGCTCGCTTATAGCGGCGGCGTGGATACATCGGTAGCCATCAAGTGGCTGCAGGAAAAATATAACCTGGACGTTATCGCCTTCAGCGTCGATGTCGGCAACGAGCCTGACTTTCCCGCCATAAGGGAAAAGGCGCTGAAACTGGGCGCGGTTAAGGCGGTGGTCGCCGACGCCAAGAAGGCGTTTATCGACGACTTCGTTTTCCCCGCTCTCAAGGCTAACGCCATGTACCAGGGGCAGTACCCCCTGGCGACGGCTTTAGCCCGTCCCCTGATGGCGCAATTGCTGGTGGAAACCGCCCTCAAAGAGGGGGCGAAGTCCGTTGCCCACGGCTGCACGGGCAAGGGCAACGACCAGGTGCGCTTCGATGTCAGCGTGGCCGGCTTGGCTCCCGAGCTTAAGATTCTAGCCCCCGCCCGCGACTGGGAGATGACCCGCGACGAAACCATTGACTACGCCAAACGCCACGACATACCCCTCCCCGTCACCGCCGAAAGCCCCTACTCCATAGACCAGAACCTCTGGGGGCGCAGCATCGAGTGCGGCGTCATGGAAGACCCCTGGGCCGAGCCTCCCGAAGACGCCTTCATCTGGGTGCAGCCCATAGACAAGACCCCGGATAAGGCCGAATACGTCGAAATCGAGTTTAATAAGGGCATCCCCGTGGCCGTCAACGGACACAAAATGGATGGACTTTCACTCGTCCAGCATATAAACGACCTGGCCGGAAAACATGGCATCGGCAAGGTCGACCACATCGAAGATAGAGTTGTCGGCATCAAGTCGCGTGAGGTCTACGAAGCCCCCGCGGCTATCCTCCTCATTCAGGCGCACCGCGCCCTGGAGTCGCTCTGCTTATCAAGAGAGCAACTGCGTTTCAAAGAGCTCGTTTCCGCCGAGTACGCTGACCTGGTCTATGACGGCCTCTGGTTTACCGCCTTCAGGGAAGACCTGACGGCTTACATAGAATCATCCCAGCGCTTCGTCAGCGGCGCGGTCAGGCTCAAACTGCATAAAGGAAGCGGCGAGGTGGTGGGGCGGAAGTCCCCCTACTCCCTCTACCGCCACGACCTGGCCACCTACGATAAGGGAGACGCTTTCGACCATAGCGCCGCCGCCGGCTTCATTCACCTCTGGGGGCTGCCCGCCCGCATACAGTCGCGGGTGCAGGGCAAAAAAACAAAGGAAGGCTGATATGAGCCATATAAGGGGTCGCTTTGAGAAAAAGGCGGATAAACTGGTGAACGCCTACACCACCTCCATTCCCTTCGACTGGCGTCTCTATCCCTACGACATCGCGGGCAGCATCGCCCACGCCCGCATGCTGGCCAAGCAGGGCATTATTCCCGATAAAGACGCCGAGGCTATCGTCAACGGTTTGACGGCGATTCAGCGTGAGATAGAACAGGGTGAGTTCCAGTTCAAGGCGGAGCTGGAAGACATACACATGAATATCGAAGCCCGCCTCATCGAGATGGTAGGGGAGGTGGGGGGCAAGCTCCACACCGCCCGTTCCCGCAACGACCAGGTGGCGCTGGATTTGCGCCTCTTTGTCCGTGACGCCATCGCCACCACGCTGACTCAGCTCGAAGACTTGCAGCGGGCGCTCATCGCTTTGGCTGAAGCCAACAAAAAAGTGATAATCCCCGGCTATACCCACCTCCAGACGGCGCAGCCCATCCTGCTGGCGCACCACATGCTGGCCTATTTCGAAATGCTAAGCCGCGATAGCGCTCGCTTCAACGATTGCCTTAAGCGTACCGATGTTATGCCCCTGGGCAGCGGCGCTCTGGCCGGCGTTGCCTATAATATCGACCGCCGGTTTTTAGCCGATGAGCTTGGCTTTGATGCCGTAAGCACTAACAGCCTGGACGCCGTCTCGGACCGGGACTTTGTCCTGGAATACCTGGCGGCGGCGAGTTTCTGTATGATGCATCTATCCCGATTAGCCGAAGAAATTATTCTCTGGTCCTCCGCCGAGTTCGCTTTCATCGAGCTCGACGAGGCTTATGCCACCGGCTCCAGCATCATGCCCCAGAAAAAGAACCCCGATGTCGCCGAGCTGGCGCGGGGCAAGGCGGGCAGGGTCTACGGCAACCTGATGGCGCTGCTGACCACGATGAAAGCCCTCCCCCTGGCCTATAACCGCGACCTGCAGGAGGATAAGGAAGCCCTCTTCGACAGCGTGGAAACCCTGCTCTCAACATTAGAGGTCTTTACCGGTATGGTCAAGACCCTCGAAGTAAATGCCGAAAACACCAAACGGGCCGTCGAGCAGGGCTATATTCTAGCCACCGACCTGGCCGATTACCTGGTCAAGAAGGGCAAAGCCTTTCGCAGCGCCCACGAGATAGTAGCCAAGCTGGTGAGCTATGCCATAGAGAAAGATAAATCATTGTCCAAGCTCACCCTGGCTGAGTACAAAAAGCTCTCCCCCTTATTCGAGGACGACGTTTTCTCTATAACCATAGAATCCTCGCTGGCCGCCCGCGATGTTATCGGCGGCACCGCCCCAAAGCAAGTAGCCAAGGCTTTAGCCGCCGCCAAGAAATCGCTCGGAGCCAGGGGTGGCTAATCCTAAAGTGAAGCTCGCCCCCTCCATCCTCTCCGCCGACTTCGCTCGTTTGGGCGAGCAGGTCGCCGAAGCCACTAAAGCCGGCGCCGACTACATTCACATCGATGTCATGGACGGGCACTTCGTCCCCCCTATCACCATCGGCGCGCCGGTGGTAGCGGCTATTCGTAAGTGGACCGACTTGCCTCTGGACGTCCACCTTATGATTGAAGCCCCTGAAAAGCAGATTAACCAGTTCGCCGAGGCCGGCGCCGATATTATCACCGTCCACATCGAGGCCTGCCCCGAGATTAAGCAAATCGTCTCGGTAATCAAAAGTCTGGGGGTAAAGGTGGGGGTGTCGCTCAACCCCGAAACACCCTTGAGCGCTATTACCGAAATACTGCCCTCATTGGATTTAGTCTTGGTGATGACGGTCAATCCCGGCTACGGAGGCCAGCCCTTCATCGAAGCGACGCTGGAAAAAATAGCTAAGCTGCGCGCCGAGCTGGATGCAAAAGGCTTGGCTGCCGAGCTGGAGGTGGATGGGGGCATCAACGCTAAAGTTGCGCCGAAGGTGGTCAAAGCGGGGGCAAGGGTGCTGGTGGCGGGGGCGGCGGTCTTCGCCGCGGGGCGGACGGTTAAGGAGTCTCTGGCTGAACTTCGGGCTGTGTCTTAGCTAGCTTGTGCTGGGTGCGCAGGCACCGGGTGCAGAGGTTCATCTTCTTCTTTTTGCCGTCTATGGTGATGGTGACGGGGTGAATATTAGGCGTCCACTGCCGGTTGGTGTGGCGCTTGGAGTGGCTTATATTATGGCCGAACATCGGCGTCTTACCGCATAAATCGCACTTCAAGGTATTTTCTCCTTTGACTATTGCCCGAATTTAGGGTAGAATTTCGCTCATAAATAGTAATACAATATAGTAACATAGCCAGGCGATTCTGGCAAGGACGATAGGATATGACGCCAACCAAGTCTATCGATGGTCAGGACCTGCGGGAGATGTTCGCCGCCGCGGCTAGCTGGCTGGAGAAAAGCTCCGCCGATATCGATGCCCTGAATGTCTTTCCGGTGCCCGACGGCGATACCGGCACCAACATGCTGCTCACCATGCGTTCCACCGTGGAGGAATCCCAGTTGGCTGCCGACCACAGCGTCTCCGGCGTAGCCAAGGCTATGTCTAAAGGGGCGCTGGTGGGGGCGCGGGGCAACAGCGGCGTCATCCTGTCCCAGATTTTCAACGGCTTATCCCAGGCCATGGATGGCAAGGACGCTATTACCGGCAAGGAGCTGGCGGACGCTTTAGCTAAAGCGTCGGCGGTGGCTTATGCGGGCTTAAGCAACCCCGTGGAAGGCACCATCCTTACCGTAATCCGGGAGGCGTCGGAAGCCGCCCAGGAGCACGCCGCCACCGTCAGCGATGACATCGTCTCGGTCGTCGAAGCCACGGTCAACGCCGCCAAAGAATCGGTGGCTAAGACCCCCACCCTCCTCCCCGTACTGATGGAAGCGGGCGTGGTGGATGCGGGCGGGCAGGGGCTCTATACCATCCTGGAGGGCGTTCTCCACTACCTCAAGGGTGAAATGGAACAGCTAAAGCTGCGCCGCCCCTGGATGGTGGCCAGCAGCATACCCCTCACCGCTAAGGCCCCCCAGATGGTGGGTGCGGAGGAAGTCCCCTACGGCTATTGCACCAACTTTGTCATCAAGGGCGAGGGGCTCGACCCCGACAAGCTCCGCAAGCGGCTGGAAAAGCGCGGTCAATCGGTCATCGTCGTCGGCGATGACTCCGCAGTCAGGGTTCACATTCATACCCTCGACCCCGGTGACGTTGTGAGCTATGTCGTTCCCCTGGGCACTTTGCACCAGATAAATATACGCAATATGGACGAGCAGTACCGCGATTTCATCGAGATGCAAAAAGAGAGAATGCCCACCGTCGAGGTGGCCATTGTGGCGGTGGTGGTCGGTGAGGGCTTGGCTAACGTTTTCACCAGCCTGGGGGCAACCTTTATCGTCCCTGGCGGCCAGACCATGAACCCCAGCACCAAGGACCTGCTCCAGGCTGTCGAGGCGGTGTCTTCGGAAAAGGTCATTATCTTACCCAATAATAAAAACATCGTGCTCACCGCCAACCAGGTACAGTCCCTGACCGAGAAAACCATCGAGGTCGTCCCCACCACCACCATACCCCAGGGCGTGGCGGCGCTGCTGGCTTTCGACTACGAGGCCGATATGGAAACCAACGCCCAGAACATGAACAAGGCGAAAGCGGCGGTAAAGTCCGTCGAGGTCACGCGGGCGGTGCGCTCAACGGCCTTAGGCGGGCTGGACATTAAGAAGAAACAGGCCATCGGCTTTCTCAACGGCGACCTGGTGGCTGTGGGCGATAAGCCCGACGCCGTTGTCCAGGACGTGCTGGCGCGGGTGAAGCTGGACGAGGTCGAGGTAATAACCATCTATTACGGGGACGACACCACCTCGGCTGAGGCGGAAGCGGTTGGCGACACCCTCGATAAGCAGCACCCCCAGCTTCAGGTCGAGGTAGTTCAAGGCGGTCAGCCTTACTATAACTATATTGTCTCCGTGGAATAGAGGGGAGGGTTAAATGACGGTAAAGATTGTCACCGATAGCCTGGGTGACATACCCTCTGATGTGGCCCAAGAGTTGGGCATAACCATCATCCCGCTCACTGTCCACTTTGGGGAGGAGGTCTATCGCGACGGCGTCGACCTGACCACCGAACAGTTTTACCAGAAACTGCTCAAGAGCAAGGCTTTGCCCTCCACCCAGATAGCCAGCCTGGGCGTTTTCGTCCAGACCTACGATAAACTGGCTGAAGAAAGCGACGAAATCCTGGTTATCGCCAATTCCCAGAAGATGAGCGCCAGCCACGAAGCTATGGTAGAGGCCGTTGGCAAGATGAAGCGCCCCTGCCGCGTGGAGGTCATCGACTCCCAGTGGACGGTTATGGCGCAGGGCTTAATCGTTATCGCCGCCGCCAGGGCAGCTAAAAAGGGAGCCGGCATTGACGAGCTTACGGCTCTCACCGAGAAGAATATCTCCCGCGCCGATGTCCGCATGGCTTTCGAAACCCTCAATTACCTGGAAGAAGGCGGCCGTATCGGCAAGGCGCGTGCCTTTTTGGGCTCAAAGCTCAAGGTAACCCCCATACTGGGCATAAGGGAGGGTGAAACCTTCCCCTTTTCCCGGGAACACTCCCGGGCCAGGGCTATAGACCACTTATATTACTTTGCCACCAGCTTCAGCCACATCGACGAGATGGCGGTGGAACACGCCACCACCCCCAAAGAAGCCGACGCCCTGGCTAAACGACTCAAGTCGCAATTCCCCAAGACACATATCTACCGAACCATGGTGAGCCCGGTAATCGGGGCGCATGTCGGCCCCCGGGTGCTGGGGGTAGCCGTGCTCGGTGATAGGGGGTAAAGTTGACGGTCAGGATTATCACCGACAGCACCTCCGACCTGCCCATCGAGGTGGCTAAAGAGTTGGGCATTACGGTAGTGCCCCTCTACGTCCACTTCGGTAGCGAAGCCTACCACGACGGTATCGATCTCACCACCGACCAGTTCTACCCCAAAATGGTAGCCAGCGAGGTCATGCCCACCACCTCGACGCCGGCGCCGGCCGATTTTGTCCAGGAATACGACAGGCTGGCTAAAGAAAGCGACGAAATCCTGGTCTTAACCATCTCCCGTAAGCTCAGCGCCACCTACGACTCGGCTAAGAAGGCGCTGGACGAAAGGAAAAGCCAGTGTCCCATCGAACTTCTCGACTCGCGCCTGGCGCTCATGGGGCTGGGCTTGATCGCCATCGTCGCCGCCAAGGCGGCGAACCAGGGCGCTAGCCTCAAAGAGTTAGTGGCGCTAACCAAAGAGAACATTCCCCGCCTGGATATGCGTATCGCCTTCGATACCCTGGAATACCTGAGGCGGGGCGGGCGCATCGGCAAGGCTCAGGCTTTCTTCGGCTCGCTGCTCAGGGTCAACCCTATCCTCACCATAAAAGACGGCGAGGTCTATCCCGCCGCCAGGGAACGCTCCCGGGCCAAGGCGATAGACTATCTCTGCGACTTTGCCGCTGGCTATTCCCACATCGAAGAGATGGCGGTGGAGGACGCCACCACCCCCGACGAAGCCGATATGCTGGTGGAACGGCTGGGGGCTAACTTTCCTAAGGAGGATATCTACCGCTCCAAGGTAAGCCCGGTAATCGGCGCCCATGTCGGTCCCCGGGTCCTGAGCGTGATGGTACTCGGGGAGGTAATCTAAGTGACCGTCGGCATTATCACCGATAGCGTGTCCGACCTTTCCCCCCAACTGGTGAATGAGCTGGGCATCTCGGTGGTGCCTTTGAGGGTCCGCTTCGGCGAAGATGTCTACCGCGACGGCATCGACCTCACCCCCGACCAGTTCTACACAAAGCTCAAAACGAGCAAGGTCTTCCCCAACACCTCGGTGCCCTCGCCGGGAGATTTTGTCCAAGCCTACGATGAGATGTCCGAAAAGACCGACGAAATAGTGGTCATCCTGGTTACCTCGCGGCTCAGCGCTACCTACGAAGTAGGACGGCAGAGTATAGAGAAGATGAAGCGCAAGTGCCGCGTCGAGCTGTTCGATTCCCGGACGGCGACCATGGCCGAGGGCTTTATTGTCATGGCGGCGGCTAAGGCGGCGCAAAGCGGCGCCAGCCTCGACGAAGTTATAGAGGTCGCCCGCAAGGCCGCCCCCCGCGTTGACTTTCTGGCCGCCTTCGATACTCTGGCATACCTGAGGCGGGGTGGGCGCATCGGGCGGGCGCAGGCTTTCCTGGGCTCGCTGCTCAGTATAAACCCGCTTATCAACCTCAGAGAAGGCGTGGTCGAGCCCGCGGGCAGGACCCGTTCCCGCTCAAAGGCGATTGACCGCCTCTACGAGTTCGCCGCCGGCTATGCCAACGTCGAAGAGATGGCGGTGGAGAACACCGCCTGCCCCGAAGATGCCGAGGCGCTGCAGGAACGGCTGAGCGCTATCTTCCCCAAAGAGCGCATCCACCGCTCCCGGATGACCCCGGTCATCGGCACCCACACTGGCCCCGGGCTCCTGCTGGTAGCGGTGATGGGGGATAAGGACTGAAGCCATGACGGTCAGGATTGTCACCGACAGCTCGGCGAGCATTCCGCCTGACGTGGTCGAGGAACTGGGGCTTACCATAATTCCCTCAATGATTCACTTCGGCGACGATGTCTACCGCGACGGCGTCGACCTTACCACCGAGCAGTTCTATGAGCGGCTGACCACCGACAAAACTCATCCCACCACCTCGGTGCCTACCCCTCAGTCTTTTGTCGATGCCTACGAAAAGCTGGCCGAAGAAGCCGATGAAGTTGTCGTCATCACCATCTCCCAAAAGCTCAGCGCCGTCGGCGATGTCGCCCGGCAGGCTATGGGCCTGGCGAAAAAGAGACCCCGCGTAGAGATAATTGACTCCACCTGGGCGCTTATGTCCGAGGGGCTGATAGTCGTCACGGCGGCTCGGGCGGCTGAAGACGGCGCCAGCCTCGACGAGGTAATGGCTCTGGTGCGCCGCAACATCCCCCGCACCGACCTGCGCATGGCTTTCGATACCCTGAAGTACCTGGAGCGGGGCGGGCGCATCGGCAAGGCGCAGGCTCTGCTGGGCTCGATGCTCAAGATAAACCCCATTCTCTGCCTCAAGGACGGGGAGATTTACCCCGCGGGCCGGGAGCACTCTCGCTCCAAGGCGGTAGAGAACCTCTATAACTTTGCTGATAGCTTCTCCCATGTCGAAGAAATGGCCATAGGGGACGGCACCACGCCGGAAGAAGCCGACAGGCTGGCGGAGCGGCTCAACGACAAGTTTCCCGCCGAGCGTATCTGCCGCTTCAAGGTCACAGCGGCAGTTGGTGCGCATGTCGGCCCCCACGTTCTGGCGGTAGCCATCCTGGGCGACAGGTAGCGATTTTTATCGTGGGGAGAGAACTTTGGCGTTGAATATTGAGTCGCTGCGCAAGATTCTGGAGCTGGAACGGGAAAAGGGTTTCACCGATTCGGCCGTCATCGGCGGCCTGGACAAATTCTTGCACCGCTGGTCGGGGCAGGCAATAGAGTCTATCACCAACCAAAAACTTCTCGCTCAATTCCGCCGCTTACGTTTGGACGACTCCAAATACGCCGCGATGACTCCGCCCCACCGCCAGCGCTGGATAGACGAAATAATCGGCTTCCTCTCCGAACTCGGCGATATAACTGCCGAAAAGGTTGAGGTCAAGCTCCCCAAAAGCGTTTCTCCTCCCGCCCCCCGCAAACGTCCTGCTCCGGTGAAAACGCAAAAGATAGTCGGCGGCTCCCTGGATTCAGCCATCACCAGCCTCAAGGGGGTCAGCACGGCCATGGCGGCTAAGTTCGAGCGGCTCGGTGTTAAGACCATACGCGACCTGCTCTATTTCTTCCCCCACCGACACCTCGACTATAGCCAGCGCCAACACATCGCCGAGCTGGCCGAGGGTGAGGAGCAGACGATTATGGCTAACGTCTGGCAGGCTCAGGAGACAAGGCTGGGCGGCCGGCGCAGCACCGAGGCTATTGTCGGCGACGAGACGGGCAACGTCAGGGTGGTCTGGTTCAACAATCCCTATATCGCCAAGAGCCTGCCCACCAACGCCCAGGTGGTCATTAGCGGCCGGGTACGCCTCTTCGGCGGGCGGCATGTCTTCGAGTCCCCGGAGTGGGAACTACTGGAGGACAAAGAGCTGGTTCACACCGGGCGCCTGGTGCCGCTATATTCTTTGACCCAGGGATTGAAGCCCCGCCAGGTCAGAAAATTGATGAAGACGGTGGTAGATAGCTTTTCGGGACGGGTCAAGGACTTTTTGCCCCCGGAACTGATAAAACGCTGTAAGCTCTTAAAACTGCCCCGCGCCATCGCTCAGGCGCACTACCCCGAGGACGAGACGGCTAAAGATAAAGCCCGCTACCGCCTCGCCTTCGACGAGCTCTTTATACTGCAGCTAGGGGTGCTGGGCAAAAAGCACGAGTGGCAGGAGAGCCAGCCTGGCAACCCCTTAAGCCCTCAGCCCGCCCCGCTCGAAACCTTCCTGAAATCATTGCCCTTTGAGATGACCGGTGCCCAGCAAAAGGTGCTTAAAGAACTATTAAACGACCTGGAAAAACCGATACCGATGTCCCGGCTCTTACAGGGCGAGGTCGGCAGCGGTAAGACGGTGGTGGCCACATCGACTCTGCTGGTTGCCGCCGCTAACGGTTGCCAGGGCGCTTTCATGGCCCCCACCGAGATTCTGGCCGAGCAGCACTTCAGCAGTGTCGGCCAGCTTTTGGCTGGAGCTGGCGAGCAGATAGCCGAGGAAGAAAACCTCCGCACCTTCTCCGGAATCATCGACCGCCCCTTAACCGTGGCGCTGCTCATCGGTGACCTGAAACAGGCCAGGAAGCAGGAGATACAGCGGCAAATCGCCAGCGGCGAAATAGATATTATCATCGGCACCCACGCTTTAATCCAGAAAGAGGTTGGCTTTAAAAATCTTAGTCTGGTCGTGGTCGACGAGCAGCACCGCTTCGGCGTCGAGCAGCGCTCGGCACTAAGGCAAAAAGGCTTTAACCCCCACGTGCTGGTGATGACGGCCACCCCCATCCCCCGAACTTTGGCACTCACCCTCTACGGCGACCTTGACCTCTCCGTCATCGACGAATTGCCCCCGGGCCGGCAGGCGGTCAAAACCAAGTGGCTTAAACCTGAGCAGCGCGATAGCGCCTATACCTTCCTGCGCCGTCAGGTAGGCGAAGGCAGGCAGGCGTTCATCATCTGCCCCCTGGTCGAGGAATCGGAGGTTATCCAGGCTAAAGCGGCGGTGGCCGAATACGAGCGCCTCTCCGGTGAGGTCTTCCCCGACCTGAAACTGGGCTTAATCCACGGGCGCCTGTCGGCGGCGGAAAAAGACAAGGTAATGCACCGCTTCCGCTCCGGAGAGTTGCAGGTTTTGGTCTCGACACCGGTGGTCGAGGTGGGCATTGACGTGCCCAACGCCACCGTCATGCTCGTGGAAAGCGCCGACCGCTTCGGGCTGTCGCAATTGCACCAGTTCCGCGGACGGGTGGGGCGGGGCAGTGCGCAGAGCTACTGCATGCTTTTAGCCGAGAACCCTTCGGAGATAGGCCAGCAGCGACTTGACATAATAGAAAAGGTTCAGGACGGCTTCCAACTGGCAGAAGAAGATTTAAGGCTGCGCGGCCCCGGTGAATTCTTCGGCACTCGCCAGAGCGGCCTGCCCGACCTGCGTATGGCTAAGCTCTCCGATGTCGCCCTCTTAGAACTCGCCCGCGCTGAGGCCATCGAACTCTTCGAGAAAGACCCCGGCCTCAAAAAGCCCGCCCACGCCCCCCTGGCTAAAGAGGTTGGTAGGGCTTGGCGGGGTGGTGGGGAATTAACTTAGCTTCTCTCTCCCCGCCCTACCTCGGCGAACGTGCGTTTATTGTCCCAACCCACCCGCCCTAATGAGTAAACTCCTTAACCTGGGGGGGCACGTTGCCCCCTGTCTCTACTGTCATTCTGAGGGAGCGCAGCGACAGAAGAATCTCCAGAGACCCTTCGCTCCGCTCAGGGTGACAGTAAAAAATGTTACTTTGTGCTATAATAGGGTTTCTTAAAATGATTAAGCAACGAATTATCAAGCTGCTTGAGGTAGCGGCAGCTAAGGCGCAAAAGTCGGGCAAACTCCCCTCGGTGGCGCTACCCGAAATCACCATCGAGCATCCCCAGAACCCCGAACACGGCGACTACGCCTCGAGCTTTCCCCTGAAATTAGCCCGCACCATCGGCGTTAAGCCGCTGACCATTGCTCAAGACGTGGCCGACCTTGTCAAGCCAACCCCCGAAATCGCAAGCGTCACCGTGGCACCGCCCGGATTCATTAACTTCACCCTGAACAGCGACTGGCTGACCCAGCAGGTGGACGTTGTCAGGACGGCGGGCGAAGCCTACGGCAACCTCGACCTGGGCAAGAAAAGCCGCGTCCAGTTGGAGTTCGTCAGCGTTAACCCCACCGGCCCCCTCCATGTGGGGCACGGGCGGGGGGCAATTCTGGGCAGCACCCTGGCTAATGTACTGGCGGCGGCGGGCTACAATGTGGAGAAGGAATACTATGTCAACGACGCCGGCAGCCAGATGGCTGCTTTCTATCGCTCGCTATACGCCCGCTACCAGCAGTGTTTGGGCAAAGAGGCCGAGATGCCCGCCGACGGCTACTTCGGCCAGTATATGATTGACCTGGCCAAGGAGATTGCCGCTGAGCAAAAAGACCGCTTTCTTTCCCTGCCACCCGAAGAGGCGATAACTAAACTGGGCAAACTGGGGCTGGACAAGATAATGGCTCAAATCAGGGGCGACCTGGATACGCTGCGGGTGAGCTTCGACGTCTGGTTCAGCGAGCAGAGCCTCTATGATAACGGACAGTATAAGAAGGTGATGTCGCTGCTGGAGAAGGGCGGCTATATCGCCGAAAAGGCGAACGCTACCTGGTTCGTCTCCACCGCTTTAGGTGAAGATAAAGACAACGTCGTGGTGCGTAGCGACGGCTCGCCCACCTATTTCGCCACCGACATCGCCTATCACTATAACAAGTTCGTCGAGCGCAAGTTCGATAGGGTCATCAACATCTGGGGTGCCGACCACCAGGGCCACATCTCCCGCATGAAGGCGGTGGTAGCCGCTTTAGGCATCGCCCCGGAGCGCCTTGAGGTCATCATCTCCCAGATGGTCACCCTGCGCCGCGGCAAGGAACTGGTCAAGATTTCCAAGCGCAGCGGCGATATTATTACCCTGCGCGAGGTCATCGATGAAGTCGGCGCCGACGCCTGCCGCTTCTTCTTCGTCTCCCGCACCGCCGACAGCCAGATGGACTTTGATTTAGAGTTAGCCAAGAAGCAGTCCGCCGATAACCCGGTTTACTATGTTCAGTACGCCCACGCCCGCATCGCCAGCATATTACGTTTAGCTGAGGAGAAGGGCATCGATTGCGCTGACGGCGACGTCTCTCTGCTCACCACCGAGCCGGAGCTGACACTAATCCGCAAGATGCTGCTCCTGCCCGAAATGCTCGAGGTCATCGCTTTCACTCTTGAGCCCCACCACCTCGCCTACTACGCCCAGGACTTAGCTACTGTCTTCCACAGTTTCTATATGCAGTGCCGCGTGGTGACCGACGATGCGAAGATGACCAAAGCCCGCCTCAAGCTGGTCGAGGCCGCCAAGACGGTGTTGGCTAAGACACTGAATCTTATGGGCATGAACGCCCCCGACCGGATGTAAACCCCTACTCCAGCCCCAGCTCTTTATACTTTTTAGCCAGCTCGGCGTAGCTTGAGGGCCCGTGTTTTACCCACCAGAGCTGTTTTTCCGTAGCCTTGCCTATCACCCTCCCCGGCACGCCGGCCACTAGAGACCCGTCGGGAATCTTCAGACCCTGGCCGACCAGACACCCCGCGGCGATGACGCAAGAATCACCGATTTCGACATCATGCAGGACGGTAGCGTTCATACCGATGAGCACGCTGTTGCCGATTTGGCGGCAGTTGAGCACCGCCCCGTGCCCGATGTGGACGTTATCGCCGATGACCACCTCTTCGCGGTAGTCGGAATTAGACGGCGTCCCCGAGTGAATGACGCAGTTATCCTCGATGGCCGTGTTTTGGCCTATCTTAATGCTGCCGAAGTCGGCCCTGATGACCGCCCCCGGCCAGACGCTGGAATTTTCCCCGATTTCCACCTCCCCGATAACATAAGCCGCCTCGCTGACGAAGGCAGTCTCGGCAATCTTGGGCTTCTTATCCCCTAAACTTCTAATCATGGTACCTCCAACACCCCATATTATAGGCTTGGGGCTACGAGCAGTTCAAATCAGAACTCCTATTTCCCCCTTTAGCAAAGGGGGATTAAGGGAGATTTCCCCTTTTTCTCCCCGCTCCACCTTATTTAGCGTACGTAAAAATGTCCCACCCAGCCCACCCTAATGAGTAAACTCCTTAACCTGAGGGTTACGTGCCCCTCACCCCTGAATTTATCTTTTCCCGCCCGCCGCCCTCTTAAGGTAGAAAGGGGGCTTTGCCCCCTTTCAAACCCCCAAATAAGGGGGAAACTGGGTGGGGATAAGTACCCTGGAAGGAATTCTAGAGGGAGAATCCCCTCTAAGGGTGGGTAGGGTGGGACCAAACAACGTTGGATAACAAAGGTGGCGTGGTGAGTGGAAGCAATCTCGCCTTGTTGCCCGCCCCTTGCCCTTTGTGCTAAACTTTGCCCTTGAGGAGGCTTGATGAAAAAGCGCGTTTTTTCGGGCATTCAACCGACGGGCTCTCTCATGATAGGCAACTACCTGGGGGCGATGCAGAACTATGTCAAACTTCAGGACGACTACGACTGCGTTTACTGCATCGTGGACCTTCATGCCATCACCGTTCAGCAGGACCCCAAGGAACTCAAGACCAGGACCCGCGAGGTCAGCGGTTTGCTCCTGGCGGCCGGCATTGACCCCAAACGCTCTATCCTTTTCATACAGTCCCACATCAGCGCCCACAGCGAGCTGGCCTGGATTCTCAACTGTTTTATTCCCATGGGCTGGATGCAGCGCATGACCCAGTTCAAGGAGAAATCGGCCAAACACAAAGAGAAGTCGAGCGTGGGGCTCTTCGACTACCCGTCTCTGATGGCCGCCGATATCTTAATCTACAACACTGATGTCGTGCCGGTGGGAGAAGACCAGAAACAGCACGTGGAGCTGGCCCGGGATACGGCGCAGCGCTTCAATAATATCTACGGTGAGACCTTTGTCCTGCCCGAGCCGCTTATACCCGATATCGGCGCCCGCATCATGGGGCTGGACGACCCCACCGAAAAGATGAGCAAGAGCGAGACGGCGGCGGGCCACGCCATTAACCTCCTCGACACCCCCGACGATATTCGCAATAAGATAATGCGGGCGACCACGGATTCCCAGCGCGAGATACGCTTCGACCCCAGTCGCCCCGGTATCTTTAACCTGCTCACCATCTACCACCTCTTCTCCAAGCAGAGCCAGAAGGAGATAGAGGCGCAGTTCGAGGGCAAGGGCTACAGCGATTTTAAGAAGGCTTTAGCCGAGGTGGTCGTCGAGGGCCTGCGCCCACTACAGGAGCGCTACCGGGAGCTGACCGCCGACCCCACACACATCGATTCCATCCTCACCGAGGGCGCTAACCGCGCCCGCCCCATGGCGGAAAAGGTTTTGGCTGAGGTCAAAAAAAAGGTGGGGTTGGGGTAATTCTCTCCCCCCCCCAAGTCTTTCTTCCCACCCAATACCCACCCTATGGAGGTGTCACCTCTATATACTTCTCTCCCCACCCAGTTTCCCACTTTGAAAAAGGGGGATTAAGGGGGATTTTCCAATAAAAAAAGAGGGGCTTTAAGCCCCTCTTTTGGTTTTCTTCTCGCTATTTCCTCTGTAGGCTGTTGGCAGATGTCGCGAAAAATGCTGCTAAGCGAGGGAAATAGTCATACTGAAGCAATCATGGGTGAGAAGTAATTGCGAAAATGGTTATTACTCCCTTAGATGGGCCATAATACCAAAAGACTCTATATGCCGACGGTGTCTTCTGTTGAGCATAGGCCTCAAAAACCTTTTCTCCGTTTGGCCCAATTAAACTCATGAAGGGGTGGGTTTGTAGACTAGGGTGCCGGAGATTACTTGCTAGAAATTTTATAGTTTTCTTAGTAGCTTTGTAGCGGGCCTTCTCCGCTGGATTAGCCTTAAGTAATCTATAAGTTGCCTTTGCTTCCTCGGTCCATTCCAGCCTAAACAAAACGCCTGGCCCTATAGAGCATCAAGGTCGACTTTTGATACCCTGCCTTGTGCAGCATCGGCAAGACCCCGCCGAACTGATGCAAGAGCATCTGGGTTATTGAATAGCCAGGCTTCTGAGGCGGGAATTGTTACCTGAGGGTCTAGAACGATTTGCCCTACGCTGTTGCTGTATATGTGATATGTTACATCTTCCCTTACTAGGACTTTAGGTAAAACCACCCTCTTTTTGGAGTCCGGCTTTACATTCCCGGGTATTCTTGTTAATTCTGGGTCTCTTATTATAGTCATCATACCTACCTACATAACTGTTTACATATATACATACATATATCTATACATAAACATTACATCACAGGTGGGATTGTTTGTCAAGTGGGTTTATCCCACTTTTGCAAAATATTTCTCTAAATTACCCAAAACCAAAAAAGAGGGGCGAAAGCCCCTCTCGAAATTTCCCAATCTTATAAACCTACTTCCTGTGCCTCCCCACAAACCTCCCCATCCTTGAAAGCGCCTCCTCGATATCGGCCATCGAGGTAGCGTAGCAGCAGCGGACATAGCCCTGCCCGCATTCCCCGAAGGCGTCACCGGGCACGACGGCCACCTTTTCCTCCATGAGCAGCTTTTCGGCAAACTCCTCCGAAGCTAACCCCGTGTTCTTAATAGACGGGAAGGCGTAAAAGGCGCCTTTGGGCTCGAAGCAGGGCAGCCCGATTTTATTCAGGCCCTTGACCATAAACAGCCGTCGGCGGTTATAGTCCTCGACCATGGCGCTGACATCGTCCTCGCCCGATTGGAGCGCCTCGATGGCGGCGACCTGCGCCATAGTGGGCGCGCACATTATGGTGTACTGGTGAATCTTGAACATGGCGGCGATGACCTCTTTGCTGGCGGCGACGTAGCCGAGGCGCCAGCCGGTCATGGCGTAGGCTTTGGAAAAGCCGCCCAAAAGGATGGTGCTGTCCTTCATCTTGGGCAGGGTGGCGATGCAGGTATGCTCCACGCCGTAGACCAGCCGCCCGTAAATCTCGTCGGAGATTACCAGCAGGTTATGGCGGCGGGCGACTTCGGCGATTGTCTCCAGCTTGTCTCTGGGCATGACCGCCCCGGTGGGATTGGACGGATAGCCGAGCATGATGGCCTTGGTCTTATCGCTGACCTGCGCCTCGATGTCGGCGGCGCTGATTTCAAAGTTATTCTTCTCGCTGGTGGGCACCATAATCGGCTTGCCCCCCGCCAGCACCACGCAGGAATTATAGGAAACATAGCAGGGGTCGGGCATAATGACCTCGTCGCCGGGGTCTAAGATGGCACGGCAGGCCAAATCCAGGCCCTCGCTGACGCCTACCGTAATCAAAAGCTCGCTGTCGGGGTCGTAGTCCAGCCCCTGGCTATCTTTGAGGTAGCGCGCCAGCTCCCGACGCAGTTCGGGCATACCCAGGTTCGAGGTGTACATGGTGTAGCCCTTCTCCAGCGAGTAGATAGCCGCCTCGCGAATGTGCCAGGGCGTGGCGAAGTCGGGCTCGCCGACGCCCAGCGATATTGCCCCCTCGGTGGAAGCCACCAGGTCGAAGAAGCGCCTTATCCCCGAAGGCGTAATCTTATTCACTATCTGCGAGCTGACACCTCTTACCCTTGTCGACATTAAAAAACTCCTAGAGGATTACCGGCTGCCGCTTGACCTCTTCACCGTCCCCCAGAATCTCGCCGTCCTCCTTGTATCTCTTGAGCATGAAGTGGGTGGTCGTCTCGTTTATGCCCTCGATGGGCGCCAGCTTCTTGGTGACGAATTCGGCGACCTCGTGCATGGTCTTGCCGGTGACCACCACCAGCAGGTCGTATGTCCCCGAAAGCAGGTAGACCGAGCGTGCCTGCGGAAAGCGGTAGATGCGCTCGGCGATGGAATCGAAGCCGACGTCCCGCTGCGGAGCAATCCTGACCTCGATTAGGGCGCTCACCTGCTCATCCCCCACCTTGTCCCAGTTGACGATGGTCTTATACTTCAGGATGGTATGGTCTGCCTCCGCCTTTTTGACGAGCTTGCTCACCTCGTCGGCCTTGCCGCCGGTCATGGTGGCTATCTGCTTGGCGGATGTCCTGGCGTCGTTTTCCAGTATTTCCAGAATTTCTTTTAACATGGCTAACTCCTTACGAGCTCGGTTAGCGACCACTGGTCTTGGGACTCATTATAGCATAGCTGGAAAAGTTTGTTGTCTTTAGTCCTGACGCGGAAGTTCTTCGTCCCCACCCCCCGCCACTCCTTTTCTATCTCGGTGACCTCGTATTCTATGTCTTCCCAGGTGAAGGACAGGGGTCTTTCGGCGTAGCTTTGCCCCGAATAGCACCTGACTTTGAGGCTATTTGGTTTTGACCCGCTTGAAGACAATCCCTTCTCGTTGGAGGTCGACATCTTCCACCTCCCATCCGGCTTCCAGCCAGGCAAGCGCCTGGGGGTTTTCGCGGCTGTTTCCCCACCACGATTTGAAGGTATAGGCGGCCGTTTCCAACTCGAACTTTAGAATGCTCTCGATATAGCCGAAGGTCAGGTTTAGCTTGGCGGCTCTATAGCTGGCCAGGTAGTCCCGCAACGGGTTGTAGCGGGCGACGCTTTCCACGTCTAACTCCCCACCCACCACCGGTCCCGGGTTGCTGGCGGCGGCAACCATTCCCCTCTCCACCAGCTCGTATCGCCTCAGCTTTGCCCCGAACAGCCTCACCTGCAGCAGCGATTTGCACTCCGGGCAGCTTATCTGGCCGTCGTAGTTATCGGTGTCGATAAACTCTGGTATCTCGATAGCTTTGCCGCAGACCAGACAGTTAATTTCCACTATTCTTTCCCCTCTATATTGTCATTGTGAGGAGCACAGCGACGAAACAATCTCCCCACCCCCAGGTCTTTCTTCCCACCCAATACCCACCCTAGAAGGGTGTAACCCTTTTAATTCTCTCTCCCCGCCTTATGTGGCGAAGTTCCTATTGGGCTTCTTTGAAGTGGTCTTTCACCCGCTTTACTATGGCATCAAGCTGGTCAATATCCTCAGGCTTAAAATAATCGGTAAAATACCCTCTGCCATTGGAATATTTTATAATATTCTGCATATCAGATAGTTCGACAGGAACAGGATATCGGCTTTTCCACTTTGAGAGCCTGGAGAGCCTTCTTAGAACATCTTCCTCTGTAATATCTATTTTTATGTTTGCTCTTTTTGACAGTTTTACGAGGTTATGATCTTTAATTAAACTAGGCAATCTTCCTGTTTGACCAAACTGACCACGAATCTCTTCGCTTCGACCTTGAATTATTAAAGCCTTAAATAAATTTTCAAGGGCGTAGGAAACGAGGATAAAATACGGATCGTGTAGCTCCGACGGAGTCTTTTCGGGAGGCGATCCTCCTTTGTTATATCTTCCCTCTCTGGCATTATTGCGGACGATATTCCAATATTTTCGCAGCTTTGGCTTCAATACCTCGGAGGCTTCAAGCAGTTTATCAGCTTTTTCTAGCCAGAGCCGCGTATTAAGCAGTTGATCTAAATAGGCAACAACGAATTGTGGATGTTGTGATAAAGGATTCTTCCTAACCATTTTATATTTTAGCCCTCATCTTGTGCCACTCCGTAGCCTGCTCGTAGGCGTAGGCGACCTTCAGTATTGCCTCCTCACCGAAGGGCTTGCCGATAATCTGCATGCCGATGGGCAGCCCGTTGCCGAAGCCGGCGGGTATAGAAATGCCGGGGACGCCGGCGATGTTTATGGGCAAGGTGCAAACGTCACTCAAATACATCTGCACGGGGTCGTCGAGCTTCTCCCCAATCTTAAAGGGGACGGTGGGGGAGGTGGGGGTAATCAGGGCGTCGTATTTCTCAAAAGCCTGGTCGAATTCTCGTCTTATAAGGGTGCGCACCTTCTGCGCTTTGAGGTAGTAGGCGTCGTAGTAGCCTGCGGATAGGGCATAAGTCCCCAGCATGATGCGCCGCTTGACCTCGTCGCCGAAGCCGTACTGGCGCGTCTTTTCCATGGCTTCCCACATGCTGTCGGTGTCTTTGTAAGAAAAGCCGTACTTAACGCCGTCGTAGCGGGCGAGGTTGGCCGAAGCCTCCGATGGCGCGATGATATAGTATACGGGTAGGGCGTAGGGGGTGCTGGGCAGCGACACATTACGGTCCACCTTAGCCCCCAGCCCCTCCAGCTTCTCGATGGCGGCGCTTAAGGCCGTTTCCACTTCGGGCTGCATGCCCTTGACGAAATACTCCTGGGGCACGCCTAATTTTAACCCTTTAAGGTCGCCGTCGAGGCACTTGGTATAGTCGGGCGTCGGCTCAGGCACCGAGGTCGAGTCTCTGTCATCGAAGCCGGATATAGCATTTAAGACTAAGGCGCAGTCGGTAACGTCCTTGGTCAAAGGCCCAATCTGGTCGAGCGAGCTGGCGAAGGCGACCAGCCCGTAGCGGCTCACCCGCCCGTAGGTGGGCTTCATGCCGACCACGCTGCAAAAGCCGGCGGGCTGGCGTATGCTGCCGCCCGTATCCGAGCCTAAAGCGAAAATACCCTCGTCGGCGGCAACCGCCACCGCCGAGCCGCCGCTACTGCCGCCGGGAACTCTGTCCAGGTCCCAGGGGTTGTGGGTGGGGAAAAAGGCGGAGTGCTCGGTTGAAGAGCCCATGGCGAACTCGTCCATGTTGGCTTTGCCCACCGTCACTGCGCCGCAGCTATTCAGCTTTTCGACGACGGTGGCGTCGTAGGGGGGAACAAAGTTTTCCAGCATCTTCGACGAGCAGGTGGTCTTTACCCCCCTGGTGCAAAGCACATCTTTCAGCACCACCGGTATGCCGGTGAGGGGCTCGATGTCGCCCGCGGCAATACGCTGGTCGGCTTTTTCCGCCTGCTTCAGCGCCAGCTTCCCGGTAACGCTGACCAGGGCTTTGAGTTTAGGCTCGACCTTCTCGATGCGCTCCAGGCAGGCTTTGGTCAGTTCCACCGAGGATATCTTCTTGTCCTTGAGCTGCTCATGCGCTTCGTGTATGGTCAACTGTGTCGCTGTCATTCCAGCACTGCCTTGACCCGTAAGTATTCCCCCTCCTTACGGGGGGCGTTAGCCAGCGTCTGCTCCTGGGGTAGAGAGGGTTTGACCTTGTCGTCCTTGGTCACGTTTTGCAGGGGGATGGACTGGGCGGTAGGGGGAACATCGGTGGTATCCACCTGCTTCAGGGCTTCGAAGTTCTCCAGGATGTTGGATAGCTGCTCCCGTAGGCGGTCGACATCCTCGTCGGTCAGGCCCACCCGCGCCAGGCGGGCGATGTGCAGCACTTCTTCACGGCTTAGTTTCATAATGGGGTCATTATAGCACTCATATTTGAGGACGGGCAACAGAGATATTCCCGCCCCGGGTTTTTCTTCCCACCCGATACCCACCCTAAAAGGGTGTAACCCTTTTAGTTCTCTCTCCCCACCCCTTTGACTCTGCTGTCATTGCGAGGAACTCTTGCCCGGGCAGGAGGACGAAGCAATCTCTCAGTCATTCCCGCGAAGGCGGGAATCCGGTTTCATCCACCCCTTGACAGGCTTGATTGCAAAATTAGGGCTCTTGTGCTATACTTAACATAAGTTCCAGTTTAGGTTATAACAAGCTTCTCGGAAGCTTCTTACATAGAGTTTTCTTAAGTGTTGGATGACCCGAACTCTAACTAATTATGAAGAGAGGAGGTCATCCAATGAGTTTTGAGGACAAGCAACTCACGTGTTCCGATTGTGGGAAAGAGTTCACCTTCAGCGCCCAAGACCAAGAGTTCTTCCAGGAAAAAGGCTACACCAACGAGCCGAAGCGATGCCCGGAGTGCCGTCAGGCACGGAAGTCCGAACGCCGCGGCAACAGCAGTTACGGAGCCCCACGCCAGATGTTCCCCGCGACCTGTGCCGAGTGCGGCAAGGAAACCGAAGTCCCATTTGAACCTCGCGGTGATAGGCCCGTTTACTGTAGCGATTGCTATCGCAAAATGCGACCCAATCGATACTAGAAGTATCAATACATAAAGGTGAATCATAAGAATCGCTATCCGGGATAAGGAGGGCAGATTATGAAAATCTATGTGGGCAATCTATCCTACGATGTTACCGAGGACGAGATTACGACAGAATTCGGTGCTTACGGCACGGTGGAATCCGTAGCTATTCCTACCGATAGGATTAGCGGACGGCCCAGGGGTTTTGCCTTCGTGGAAATGGCATCAAAGTCGGAGGCCGAAGCCGCCATCGCGGGTCTTAACGGTAAAACGTTGAAAGACCGGACTATTGTGGTTAACGAGTCCCGCCCTCGCTCTGACAACAGGGGCGGTGGTTTCGGTGGTGGCGGGGGTGGCCGCTCGGGTGGTGGCAGACAGCGAAGATATTAGGCAACATGGCTAGTTGAATTCGCACTGACGTCGCCTAAGCCTTGGCTGACTCACCCGTCACGAATCGGGGCAGCGTAACCGGTTTGGTAAAGGGGGGTTCCATGAATATTTATGTGGGCAACTTGGCGCTCGAAACGACCGCGGATGAACTGCGCCGAGAGTTCACGGAATTTGGAGAAGTAATATCGGTAACCGTCATGAACGACAGGTATATCGGCAGTGGCCAACCGAGGGGCTACGGATATGTCGAAATGGCTTCGAAAACCGAAGGCGCGGCCGCGATTGCCCACCTCGAAGGGAAAAAGTTGCGGAACCGGGTTGTTAAGGTCGTTGAAGCCCTGCCTCTCGATAAAGGCAAAAAGGTTACCTCCAAAACCAGAAGCAACCGATTAAATAAAAGAAGAGAAAGAAAATACCAGATGATTTGAGCCACCCGACCCATTATTTGGGCACTTGACTCATATTTCACTAAGGAGTTTAATGAATTTCGATACCTTTAATTTTCATCCGAGCATCATGGCCGGTGTACGTGAGCTCGGTTATACCGTACCCACACCAATCCAGGCACAGGCCATTCAACCTATTCTGCAGGGGCGGGACCTCATTGGTTTAGCCCAGACCGGAACGGGTAAGACGGCGGCTTTCGCACTGCCGATTTTACAGCGTCTGCAGTCAGAATCACGAGGATGTCTCCGGGCTCTGATAATCTCGCCCACACGCGAGTTGGCCGAGCAGATATGCGAGGCTATAAACGACCTGGGGAGTAAAAGCGGACTGAAGAGCGTTACCGTCTACGGTGGGGTAAGCATGGAACAGCAAATCCGAAACTTAAGCGCCCACCCCGAAATTGTGGTCGCCTGTCCCGGCCGGCTCCTCGACCACCTCTGGAAAGGAACTATAAGTTTAGCCGACCTGGAAATCCTCGTCATCGACGAGGCCGACCGTATGCTCGACATGGGCTTTCTGCCCGATATCAAAAAGGTTCTGGGGTGCATTTTGCGCAAACACCAGACATTGCTTTTCTCAGCCACCATGCCCACCGCTATCCGGCGCCTGACGCGTGAAATCCTGCATGACCCGGTCACCGTGCAGATAGGCCGCACCTTGCCGGCGGAGACCGTATCCCATGCCCTGTACCCGGTACAACAGCATCTCAAAACGGCACTGTTGAAGGGAATCCTAAATAAAACCAAAACGGATTCAGTGCTTGTCTTCACCCGTACCAAACACCGCGCCTCACGTGTAGCGCAGCAACTGGTAAGAGACGGCTATCGGGTGACTTCACTGCAGGGGAACCTGTCCCAGAACCAGAGACAGGCCGCGCTTACAGGCTTCCGTAACGGCTCGACTAAGATTCTGGTGGCGACCGATATCGCTGCCCGCGGCATCGATGTCTTGAGTATTTCCCACGTCATCAACTACGATATGCCCGAAAGCACGGATGACTACATTCATCGCATCGGGCGTACCGGCAGGGTCGAAAAAAGCGGCGACGCCTTCACCTTTGTGACCAAGGCCGACGCCGATAAGATAGTCGCCCTGGAGAGGATTCTCGGTGCGCCGCTGGAGCGCCTGACGCTTGAAGGCTTTGATTACAACAGACCTGCGCCGGCCCGTGTGCCCGCCAGAAACCCACGCTTTTCGCAGCAACCGCGACGGCGCGTCGCGCCAAGGCGAGATGGTCACAAACAAATGGCTATGAGGTAGAAAATACCTCTGTTGTGACAAAAGAAGCCTCCCCAACCGGGAGGCTTTTCTTTTTGTCCTTCCTTCTTAACCCCAGTAAAACCAGGCGGTAAAACCCCCGAATATCACCAGGTATACGCCCATAATCCAGGCAATTAGCTTCGGCTTGAGGAATATTGAAAACAACGTGCCCACCACCCCCCAGAACAGTACGGAGGTAAATACAAAAACCTGGGGCATATTCAGAATCCAGGGGATTGTGTCGCTTATAAACCTGACCCACATTCCGTGGAAGGCTTCACCAATCAGCTCCCCCGGCATGTTTAGAAATAACGGCGTGTCGTAGCGGGTGTGCCAGACGCTCCAGAACCCCACCCCCAGCCCGAAGGCGACAAAACAGGCGATATAAATAATCCTCCTCTTCATACTGCTAACCCTTTCCCCTTTCCTCCGTGACCGGGACAACAGTCCGCTCCCCTGTATTATATTCCTTTCGTCAAGCGGGAAGGCGTGTTACTGATTTAGCCATAACAGGATTACAAACCTGCTATAATAAAAAAGATATGATGACCGCTCGCCTCATAATCGCCATAGTCACCACCCTCATTGAAGAAGCCGCCATCGCCGCGGTCGGCCTCTGGCTTCTGCCCAAGGTAGACGTCAACCTGCCCTTGTTCGTCCTTATTCTCATCATGCTGGCCTGGGCTGGCTTCGCCGTTTTCAGCTTCCACCTGGGCACCCGGGCGCTCAAGAAGAAGCCCGAGGGTGGCTTATCCGATATGCTGGGGATGAGGGGAAGGGTGGTCAAACGCCTCGACCCCGAAGGCATGATAAGAATCAAGGGCGAACTCTGGAAGGCAAAATCGGCGGGCAGAAAGATAGGAACCGGCGAAGAAGTAACCGTGGTCGGGCAAAAGGGGCTGAAGCTCATCGTGGAGAGAGAAGGGCGGCGGGAAAAGCCTTAACGCCCCGGTTAGTAGTATTCCGAGTAGTCGTCCCTCTTATAGACGAAGGAGACGACGGTCAAAGCTATCCCCACTATGATAAGCCCGATGGCGTATATGCCCAGCGGCATAAGCACGTCGGTGATGGCATGCGGCGCCCAGCTCTGAATGGTGGCGGGCATGTCGATAGTGGCCAGCTGGCTGCTGGCGACGCTCCGGGCAACGAAGGCGCCCACCAGGCTGACGACGCCGATGGCAAGGAAGGTAAAGCCTATCTGGCGGCAGCTGCCTTTCACCTCGCGGTAGACCAGTATAATTATCAGTATTATCAGCAGGATAAAGGCAATGAGCAGGATAAAGCCCAGGTTGAAATAGCCGACATATTGCTTGGCGCGCTCGATTTGCTGCATGACATCGGTTTCGAGCAGTGTTTCATCAAGCTCAACCGCCGACGGTATCTCCTCATCAATCTGGTCGAAGTATACGTTAAACTCAGCCTCTATCTCTTCGGCGTTAAGGCCTAATAGCTCGGCTGGCGGCGAGGTCAGGATAGCGTCCAGCAGGTTGTCCCGGAAGCTTTTCATCTTCGTCTCCAGCGAGATTATCAGGCTTAAGGTATCATTTCGTCCTTCGATGTAGTCGTAGAAGACGTGAATAACGTTCCGCGCCTGCTCCTTCAACCAGGGCTCGATTTCGCCGATGGTATAGTGGAGGACGGGGTGGAGGATCTCACCCATAAAGTCCGCCGCCTCGGGGGGGACATGTTCGATGATTATTTCGTCGGTCAGTTCGACTATGTCGATTTCATCCACACGGTTGGCGACAAAGTCGGGGTTGAGGGCGCTCTGGTTCACGGTCAGGGCCGGGCCGAAGATTAATAGAGACAGGGAAAGAAAAATACCCAGAAAGACCAGTATAATGACCTTGAATATCTTCATTTGGGGGGCATTGTAGCACCCGACCTATGGCAATGCAAGGGTTTAGCTAGCGAAGGGGCAGAATCGGTTCAAGCCCTGTAGTTCGGCGGCCCCGGCGATAGTAGCGCCGTAGAATATTACCGGCTTGGCTATGAGGAACTGGTCGATAGTATCGTTGACGATGGTGGTGCCGGTCACCAGGGCGATATCGCACCAGTCTAGGTTATCTTTGGTGCGGGCGGGGTCGTCTATCTTGACCCCGAACTTTTCCTGCCCGATGTTTTCCTGGTCCATGTCGGTTACCCTGAGCTCGAAGTGTGGGGCTAGTGCCTCCACCATACGGGGCTGAAAGCCGACCATGGCTATTTTAGGCTGGCCATAGTTTTCCTTAATATAGCTTGCCAGCTCAGTGGCGCATTCCCGGGGTTTCTTATCTTTACAGTGTATCGTGCGTTCCGCCAACCCCAGGTGATTCATGACGGCGTTGAGGCTGGCGATGAATATCGCCCGGCGAAAGTTGTTGTTTAAATCCATTTCGGCGATGTCGGCCAGCCGCCCGCTAAAATTCCCGTACCTGTCGGTAAAGGCATGTCCCTTTGAGCCCCTGAACTCGGCCTGCATCAGCCGTTCATCCCCCTTCACCAGCGGATAGTCTTTGTCTTCGGGGTTCCCGATAGCCTGCTCGGGGGAGAGAGCCGCCGCCTTTACTGTGACCTCCTCCCCCTCAAGCCCGTGCTCTTTTATCAGCCTGATGAATTTTTCCCGGATAATATCGTGCAAACTCTTTCTCCTGCTCTAATGTTACTAGATAGTGGGTGGCGCTGTCCATTTATTCCCCCCCCCCACCCCGAATTTATCTATTCCCGCCCGCCGCCCTTTAAGGTAAAGAGGGGGGCTTTGCCCCCCTCTTAAACACCCCCTGTCATTCTGAGGGAGCGTAGCGACCAAAGAATCTCACCCTATATTTTATCCTGAACGCACGCTCCCCCTTTGAAAAAGGGGGATTAAGGGGGATTTTCCCTCTCCTTGCTTTCCCCCTTCCTGCTTGCTATGATAACCAGCGGTGGCTAAGCGCAGAATCGACAGCTTGCTGGTGGAAAAGGGTCTGGTGGAAAGCCGGGCTAAGGCTCAGGCGCTGATTATGGCCGGTGAGGTGAAGGTGGAGGGGAAAGCCGCTATCAAGGCGGGGACGCTGGTAGCCGAAGAGGCGGCGATTACCATTCTCCAGCCGCCTCCTTTTGTCAGCCGCGGCGGCATCAAGCTCGACCATGCCCTCGAACGGTTCCAACTAGACGTCTCCTCCAAAGTGGCGGCTGACATCGGCGCCTCGACCGGTGGCTTTACCGACTGCCTGCTTCAGCATGGGGCCAGCCGCGTCTATGCCCTGGATGTGGGCTACGGCCAGCTGGACTATCGTCTGAGGCAGGACAAACGGGTGGTGGTTATGGAGCGGGTGAACGCCCGCTACCCCATCTCGCTGCCGGAGAAGATAAACCTGGCTACCATAGACCTCTCCTTTATATCGGTGCAAAAGGTTATAACATCGGTGGCTAAACTACTTAAAGACGATGGCTACATGGTGGTGCTGCTCAAACCGCAGTTCGAAGCCAGGCGCAACGAGGTGGGGAAGGGGGGTATAGTAAGAAAGCCCCTAATCCACGCCCGCGTTATCGGGCGCTTCGTTAGCTGGGCGGTGAAAAACGGTTTCAGGGTGGGGGGCCTGATAGCTTCGCCCATACTGGGGGCTGAGGGCAACAGGGAGTTTTTCGTACTCTTGAGGTTGACATAATGCGTATCGAGCCAGTAAATCTAGAAGTAGACGGCATCAATATCGCCGGGCAGCTTTATCTGCCCGAGGGCGATAGGCCCTATCAAACGGTCTGCGCCTGCCACGGTATCCCCGCGGGGATACCCGACCCCAACGATAGAGGCTACGCCTCGCTGGCGGAATATCTCTGCTCCAACGGCTTGGCCGTGCTGATTTTTAACTTTCGGGGGACGGGCGCCAGCGGCGGTAACCTGGATATACTCGGCTGGACGAGAGACCTGGAAGTGATGATTGACCACCTCTGCGCTTTAGATGAGGTGGATAAGTCCCGCCTCTCGCTGCTTGGCTTTAGCGGTGGGGCGGCGGTCGCGGTGTACGTGGCGGCCAAGGATAAGAGGGTGATGTCGGTGGTTTCCGGCGCCTGCCCTGCCGAGTTCGGGCTTTGGACACGAAGCGGCCCCAACTCCCTTATCGAGCACTTCCGCGACATCGGCGCCATCAGGGATAATGATTTTCCCGCTTCTCCCCAGCAGTGGCTCGATGGCTTTAAGACAATCAAGCCCATCGACTATATCGCCCGCATCTTCCCCCGCTCCCTGCTCCTCGTTCACGGCAGCCAGGACGAGACCGTCAGCGTCGATGACGCCCACAGGCTCTATGCTGAGGCCGGCGAGCCCAAAAAACTGGCTATTGTCGAGGGAGCCGGACACCGGCTGCGCCATGACGAAGGGGCGATGACTATAATTCTGGACTGGCTTAAATCTCTGGCCTCTCCCCACTAGGTTTTTCTTCTCCCACCTTGCCGAACGTGGGTTATTGTCCCAACCCAGCCCACCCTAATGAGTAAACTCCTTAACCTGGGGGATACGCCCCACCCCAATTTTATCTATTCCCGCCCGCCACCCTTTAAGGAAAAGAGGGGGCAGAGCCCCCTCTTAAAACTCCCCCAAAGGGGGCTGGTTGGCGTATCCCAGAAGGAATTCTAGAGGGAGAATCCTCTCTAAGGGTGGGTAGGGTAGGTCAAAACAACGTTCGATAACAAAGGTGGGGGGGGAAAAGATGTAGAACGGGGTGGGGGAAGAGACCCTTCGCTTTACTTAGAGTGACGGTGAAAACCGTCCTCTAAGTGGTAGGCTATTCTTGTTTCTGTTAGAATTATAGTAAGGACAGCATTATTTGGTCTTGGGCGGGAGGTGCGACGATGAAGAGAAATACTGCCCTTATTCCGGTTTCCGTTTTGCTTATTCTACTTGCCATCGGCGGCTGTAACGGCGGAGCCGTCGACCTGGGTCCTGCCGAGGTAAGGGAATATCAGGGCGAAGACCTTTCCTCGATAAACGACTTCGGCAGGGAAAACTCCATAAAGGGCCCCCAGCACGTAGATATAGAAGATTACCAGCTCCAGGTTACGGGGCTGGTGGAAAGCAACCAGAGCTATAGTTACGACGAAGTCCTCGACCTTTTCCCAAACTACAAGAAGGTGGTTACGCTTTACTGCGTGGAGGGCTGGGATGTAAAGCTTCTCTGGGAGGGGGTGCTGGTTGCCGACGTTCTGGCGGAGGCAGGCCCCTCGCCCCAGGCAAAAATAGCTATATTCCACGCCTACGACGGCTATACCACCTCGCTGTCCCTCGACTTTATCACCGATAACGATATCCTGATGGCTTACAAGATGAATGAAGTAACCCTGCCCCCGGAGAGGGGTTTCCCCTTCGCTCTGGTGGCCGAGAGCAAGTGGGGCTATAAGTGGATAAAATGGATAGTCGAAATCGAGCTCTCCGACGACGAGGACTACCAGGGTTACTGGGAGAGTAGGGGTTACTCCGATACCGGCGACCTGGACGAGAGTTTCTTTGATTGATGATGAATAGGCTACGCTTAGTCAGGAGAATAATACAGTGGCTGTTGCTGGCTGTGGCCGTGGTCCTGCTCATATCCGGGCTGGGCATCACCTACTACGGAGCCGTGGAGACGATTTCGTTCGGGCTGCTCACCAAGAACCTGTCGCATCAGATTCATACGCAGCCGGGCTTATGGATTTTCTTTATAGTGTTGCTGGCGTTGCATATTGCTTTACCCTTTATCGGGCGTAAGAAAAATTGACCTCTGGCTATAGATTAGTTATAATTTAAGTGTGGGGTCAGTCAGGGTGGATTGAGAGGCGAGTAGCTTGCAAGAAAGTTGCGGCGTTTTTGGGGTCTATGCCCCCGGAGAAGATGTAGCCCGCCTTACCTTCTTTGCTTTATTTGCTCTTCAGCACCGCGGTCAGGAAAGCACCGGTATCGCTACCTCCAATGGTAAGAGGCTACAAGTCTGCGCCGAGCTGGGCTTGGTCTCCCAGGTTTTTACCGAAGAGTCTTTAAGCCAGCTAAGCGGCGATTTTGCTATAGGTCATAATCGCTACTCCACCCGTGGTTCCAACCGCATAACCAACGTCCAGCCCATTGTTGTCGGCAAGGGTGCCAATACCATCGCCGTCGCCCATAACGGGAATATCGTTAACGCCGAGCACCTCTATCAGGAGCTCTGCGAGCAGGGCTATAGCTTCCGTACCTCCACCGATACCGAGGTTATCGCTAACCTTATCCTCTCTTCCCCGGCTAAAGACTGGGTAGACAAGATACGCTATGCTATGCACCGCCTCCAGGGGGCGTATTCCCTGACCCTCCTGACTAACCATAGCCTTTATGGAGTTCGCGACCCATTGGGCGTGCGCCCGCTTTGCCTGGGGACTCTTAACGGCGGCTGGGTTCTCGCCTCGGAGAGCTGCGCCCTGGACCATATCGGCGCTCAATTTCTCCGCGATGTTGAGAACGGCGAGATAATCACTATCAACGAGAACGGCCTCGATAGTTACCGGGAAAAAGTGGACAGAAAGGCTTTATGTGTCTTTGAGTATATCTACTTTGCCCGCCCTGATTCGGTGATTGACGGCCGGCTGCTCTACCCGGCAAGGGAGGCGATGGGTGAAGTTCTGGCTCAGGAACACCCTGTAGATGCCGACCTGGTTATGGGCGTGCCCGATTCGGCCACCGCCGCCGCCATTGGCTATGCCCGGGCCTCAGGTATACCCTTGTGCGAGGGGCTGCTCAAGAACCGCTATGTGGGGCGCACCTTTATTGAGCCCGACCAGCGCATCAGGGACCTCGGCGTTCAGCTGAAGTTTAACCCTCTCCCCCAGATGCTGGATGGCAAGCGGCTGGTGGTGGTTGACGATAGCATCGTTCGGGGCACTACCACTCCCAAGGTGGTGAAGCTGCTGAGAAGGGCGGGGGCTAAAGAAGTCCATATGCGCATCTGTGCCCCACCCATCCGCTACCCCTGCTTCTTCGGTGTCGATATGGCCAGCCGCTGGGAGTTGATTGCGGCGCAGAAGACCATACCCGAGATCCGGGATTTTATCGGCGCCGACTCACTGGGCTACTTAAGCATTGACGGCCTGATTAAGGCGATAGGCTTGCCCAAGGATATGTTCTGTCTGGCCTGTTTCACCGGCGACTATCCCATACCGGTGCAGATTGAGATGGATAAGCTGGCGCTGGAGGCCTCGATGCCGGCTGAGGAATACAGCAGCCCCTTTGGCATAAAACAAGGTTGAGTCTTTCGCTATCCTGCTTGACACCAGGACTTTAATCCATTATTAATAGCTGGTATACGACTACTTATTTTGGGAGGCAGGGCAGATGAAGGAAAGCTATGCCAAAGCCGGTGTTGATATTGGAGCCAAGAACGTTTCCAACCGCCTTATCGGCGAGCTGGTCAGCGCCACCCATGGCCCCGAAGTGTTGAGCGACGTTGGTTTTTTCAGCGGCATGTTCGAGTTCAAGGGCTATAAGCGGCCCGTGCTCGTTTCCAGCACCGACTCGGTGGGTACCAAGGTCAAGATTGCCGTCGCTTTAGACCGCTACGACAGCGTCGGCGTCGACATCGTCAATCACTGCGTCAACGATATCTTCACCTGCGGCGCCAAGCCCCTGTTTTTCCTCGATTACATCGGAATCGGCAAGCTCGCACCGGAGAGGGTAGGGGCTATCGTCGGCGGGCTGGCTAAGGCCTGCCGCGATATCGGTTGTTCCCTTATCGGTGGGGAAACGGCGGAAATGCCCGACATCTACAGCGGCGACGACTTCGATTTGGCTGGCTTCGTCGTTGGGGTGGTGGAAAAAGATAAGGTTATCGCGGGCAAGACTATTGCCGCCGGTGACGCTGTTCTGGGATTGCCTTCCAACGGGCTGCATACCAACGGCTATACGCTGGCGAGAAAGGTTTTCGGCGATAGCCGAGCCGCTTTGCAGAAACACTACCCGGAGCTGGGCAAGACTATCGGCGAAGCGCTTCTGGAACCGCACACCTGTTACTACAATCAGCTAAAACCTTTACTGCCGTTTATAAAGGGCATGGCGCATATCACCGGCGGCGGCTTGCTTGATAACGTGCCCCGCGTTTTGCCCGAAGGTCTGGCGGTAAGGTTCGACAGCCAGAGCTGGTCGGTGCCCCCCATCTTTCCACTCATCCAGAAGCGGGGCAATGTCGACCGTGACGAGATGTATCATGTCTTTAATATGGGCATCGGTATGGTTATAATCTGTTCCAGCGATAAAGTTGGTAATATCACCAAAGCCTTGCCCGAGGCTAAGCTTATCGGCGAGGTAATAAAGCAGAAGGGCGAGAAAAGGATAGTTATCGACTAGGCCAGGAGGGGGCTTTGACAACCGCCAAAAGGACGAAGAAGGATGCTCTCTGGACAACACTGTTGGCTATATTGGCTATCGCCTGTTTCCCGGCCAATCCTCTCGTCCTGACGGGCGTTCTAGAGGTGGAATCGTACCTGCCTCTATTCATCATCGGCTGGGTCGTCTGGGCGGCGGGCATGATAATGGTCATGGCGCCGATAATAATGTTCCCGAGGCGGGGTGGGGTGGCTAAAGGGAAATCTTTTGGCAAAACCACCCGCTTGGTTGACAGCGGGCTTTACGCCATCGTCCGCCACCCGCAGTACACGGGCGGGATTTTAGCCATATTTCTCACCACAATATTGTGGTACCCGCACTGGTTGTTCGGGGTGCTCGGTGCGGCCGGCGCTGTGGTTACCTACCTGGGCTGTCGTGAGGAAGATAAGTATCTCATAGAGCAATTCGGCGACGATTATAAACGCTATATGCAAAGAGTGCCCAGGATGAATTTTTTCCTGGGAATCGTAAGGCTATTACGACGTAGAGGGGAGGATGGGAAATGAAGAAGTGGTTATTATTACTGGTATTGGGTCTGCTGGTGGCCTCGGTTCTACTGACGGGCGGTTGCGGGCATCCCAAGGGCCTGGCGGACTTAAGACCGCTGACCGACGTCGAGAAAGACAACGTGATTGAGATAGCGCTCAATACATCGGCGGCAGTGGAGGCGAACCAAACCTACGGCGTTTATACGACCAAACTCAGGTGGGTGGGGATATACTGGTTTAAGGGCAAGGCCGTTCTTTGGGAGATGGGCTACGATACCGTCGAGAACGGGCTGCCCGAGGGCACTTCGGAAGAGTTCCAGTTCTACGCACAGGTAGTTATCGACTTCGGTGAGCCTCCCCAGGAGGAGATTCGAGTAGCGGTCAACCCCGACACGGGAAAGGTAGCCAATATTACCAGGTACATGTTTGGGACAGCACCGACCACGGAATAATTTTAGCAATTGGAGGAATTTATGCGAGCCATAATCAGCGTTTCCGACAAAACAGGGGTAACCGAATTCGCCCAAAAACTGAGCCAGCTCGGCTTTGAGATTTTCTCCACCGGCGGCACTAAAAAGGCGCTGGCGGCAGCCAAGGTGCCGGTTAAGGGCGTCTCCGAGATAACGGGCTTTCCCGAGATTCTCGACGGCAGGGTAAAGACGCTGCACCCCATGGTCCACGGCGGCATCCTGGCCAACCGCAAGATAGCCGCCCATATGGAAGAGCTAGCCAAGCACGGCATCGGCGAAATCAACCTGGTGGCGGTTAACCTCTACCCCTTCGTCCAGACGGTCTCTAAGAAGGGGGTCACTATTGACGAAGCGCTGGAGAACATCGACATCGGCGGGCCGACCATGATTCGGGCTTCGGCCAAGAATTTCCCCAGCGTCATCGTGCTCGTCGACCCCGCCGACTACGGGCCCATCCTGGAAAAGCTGGAGCAGGGTAAGGTGGATATAGCTGAGCGCAAGCGGCTGGCGCAGAAGGCTTTTCAGCACGTGGCTGTCTATGACACCGCCATCTCACAATATCTGAGGCGGGATACGGAGGGCTTCCCCGAGGATATGACCGTTGCTCTCAAGAAACGCTACGAGCTTCGCTACGGCGAGAACCCCCATCAGCAGGCTGCTTTCTATGCCGAGCCGGTGGTGGGGGGGGCAGCCGAGACCGGCATCACCTGGGCCGAGCAGCTGGGGGGCAAGGCGCTCTCCTTTAACAATATCCTGGATGCCGACGCTGCCTGGGGGGCGGTGACCGACTTCGCCGCGCCCACGGTGGCTGTTATCAAGCACACCAACCCCTGCGGGCTGGCCAGCTATGACGATATCGCCGAGGCCTACCGGCGCGCCTTCAGCGGCGATTCGGTGGCTGCCTTCGGCGGCATCGTGGCTTCCAACCGCAAGATTACGCTGGCCATGGCTCAGGAGATAAAGCCCGTCTTCTACGAGATAGTTATCGCCCCGGAGTACGAGCCGGAGGCGCTTAAACTGCTGCAGACCAAGAAGGACCTGCGTATCCTGTTGGCTAAACTTCCGCCCGGCTACGGCAAGGCGTTGCCGGGTTATCTCGACTTCCGCCGGGTCAAGGGCGGTTTTCTGGTGCAGGACTCCGATTCCCTGCCCGAGGCAAAGGTCGAGCTAAAAACTGTAACTAAACGCCAGCCGACGGCCGACGAAATAAAAGACCTGCTCTTCGCCTGGAGGGCGGTCAAGCACATAAAGTCCAACGCCATCGGGCTGGCTAAGGATAAGACGCTTTTGGGCATGGGCGCGGGACAGCCCAGCCGCATTATCAGTGCCCAGATAGCGATAGAAAAGGCGGAAGACAAGGTTAAGGGCAGTGTCCTGGCTTCGGATGCCATGTTCCCCTTCCCCGATGTGGTCGAGGCGGCAGCCAAGGCCGGCGTCACCGCCATTATCCAGCCCGGCGGCTCGATAAGGGATGAAGATTCGATTAAGGCGGCTGATGCCCACGGTATGGCGATGGTATTTACCGGCGTTAGGCACTTCAGGCACTAACCGGGGAGGAAGGTTATGAACGTAGTTCTGGTTTCCGATATGCTCAGGGGATTCCTGGAAGAGGGTTATCCTCTGTATTGCGGGGAGAGTGCCCGTCGCATAATCCCCGGTATTCAACGCCTGCTGGAGCAGGAGCTTGCCAAAGGCTCCACCGTGTTCTTTCTTTGCGACCATCACGCCCCCGATGACCCCGAGTTCAGCATGTTCCCCCCCCACGCCATCGAGGGCACAGCCGAAGCCGAGGTTATCCCCGAGCTGGCCAAATATAAGGGTGAGGTGATACCCAAAAAGACTTACAGCTCGTTTTTCGGCACCACGCTCGAGGAGAAGCTGAAAAAACTGAAACCGGATAAGGTAATTGTCTGCGGTGTCTGCACCCACATCTGTGTTTTGTACGCGGTGGCTGATGCCAGAATCCGTGGCTACGAGGTGGAAGTGCCGGTGGACGGCGTTGCCTCCTTCGACGAGAAGTCGCACCGGTTCGCCCTGGATTATATCGAAAACACGCTGGGGGCTAAACTGACCAACATAGTGACCAGCCGGGCCAAGCCAGCTAAGTTCGAGCCCCAGCCCGACGTCCTCTCCGGTGAGACGGCCGATATCTATTTCGCCCGCACCGTGGAGATACTGCGTAAAGAGGGGATTAACCCGGTGGCGACCATGGAGTTCTTCGCCGGCAGGGCGGGAGTATTATGCGGTATGGAAGAGGTCAAGGCGCTCTTGAGCCGGGTTCTGCCCAAGGACAAGTGCGAGGTGTGGGCTCTGGCTGAGGGTGATACCATGAAAGAGCGTGAGGTGGTGCTGCGCATCACCGCCCCCTACCAGAGCTACGGGCTTTACGAGACGGCGATTGACGGCATCCTGGCTCACTGCAGCGGCTGGGCGACAGCCGCCCGCGAGTGCGTGGAAGCCGCTCAAGGAATACCCGTGGTCAGCTTCGGCGCCCGCCATGTCTATCCTACCGTGGCGGGAATAATGGATTACGCCGCTATTGTCGGCGGTTGCACGGGCTGCTCCAGTATCGCCGGGGCCAAGCTGGCCGGCGTCGAGCCTTCGGGGACGATACCCCACGCCCTGATTTTAGTTATCGGGGATACCGTTGAAGCCACCAAGGCTTTCGATAAGCATATGCCGGCGGAAATCCCCCGCGTCGCCCTGGTCGATACCTTTAAGGACGAAGTGGAGGAATCGGTGCGGGTGGCTCAGGCAATGGGCGAGAAGCTCACCAGCGTGCGTCTCGATACCCCCTCGGAGCGGGGTAGGGTTACCCCTGAGCTGGTCAAAGAGGTCAGAGCCAGGCTGGACATGGCTGGCTTCAACAAGGTCAAGGTTTTCGCCAGCGGTGGTATTAATCTGGAACGCATCAGGCAGTTTATCGAGGCCGGAGCGCCGGTTGATGCCTTCGGCGTCGGCAGCTATATCAGCGGGGCTAAGCCCATCGACTTTACCGCCGACCTCCACGAGATAGAGGGCAAGCCGATAGCCAAGCGGGGCCGCATTCCCGGCATTACCCCCAACCCCCGGCTAGAGCGCATAATATAGAGCAAGGAGAAAGTTATGCTGGAATATATGCTGGACTTCTTCCAATCCTGGTTCGTTGTTCCCGGTCTCTCCTGGTATCATGCGCTTATCGCTATCGGCCTGGCGTTTGCCTTCGGCGCTGCCTGGTTTGCCCCTTACTGGACGCCGATACTGCGCAAGCCGTGGGCCTGGGCGATTCTGGCCGTTAGCGCTTTTCTTACCCTGCTGGCCGTTACCTTTGTTCAAATCCCCCTGCAGTGGTGGACCGGCGATGTAATAAACAATTCCTTCAGCCAGCAGGTTATCCTGGACTGGCTGCTATTGTTGGGGATACCGACCATACTCCTCACCGGGCTGGTTCAGGAGGGGGCGAAGCTGGTGCCGGTGGTATTCTACTGGCAGCGTAAGGGTAGGAGAATCGACCCTAAGATGGGGCTGATAATCGGGGCGGTGGCCGGCTTAGGTTTCGGCGTATTCGAGGCGGTATGGGTGCATAACAACCTGTTTGCCATCTACGGGTGGAACTGGGGAATGGTGACGGATGGCGGGTTTGCGGCACTGGCTGAATTCTGGAGCCGGTTCTTTGCCGTCGCCTTTCATATTGCCGCCAGTGCTCTGGCCGGTTACGGGCTGGCTAAGGGGTGGGGCTGGCAGTTTTACCTTATCGCCTCCGGCCTGCATGCCCTGCTGAACTATAGTCTTGTTCTGGCCTCGTTCGGGCTTTTCGGTACGGTTGGTTTGGAAATCTATGTCGCCGTTGGGGCCGTATTGGTTACCGCCGTCGCTCTCTGGCTTAGGTGGCGGAAAACGGCGGAGCCGACTCCGGGTGAGGTCAGTCCGCCTCAAACTCCAGACGCAGAACCTGCTTAGTATCCGCGCCGACCTTGGCCCGTTCGTCGAGGCGCCAGCCGACCACCCAGAGGATTTTTCCCTCTGCGCAGACCAGGGGAATACGTCCGCGCCAGGCCTGGGGTATTTTAGCGTCTATCATGAACTCCCCCAGCTTCTTGGGCCGGTCTAATCCCAGGGGCTGGAACCTATCTCCCCGCTGGCGGGTTCTTACCGTCAGCCTGTCGCCGCTTTTGCCCGGGTCGAAATAGGCGGTGAGGTTGTCCTTATCGTTAATATCTTCCCGCTCTACGATAGCCGCCTCCACACGCCAGCCGGGCAGCAACGTTTTTCCGGGAATCTTCAGCGGAAACTCGCCTTTTAGCGGGGTGAGGGGGGATAGGGTGCTCAAGTCCGGGGTCAAAAGATAGCGGTTGTATTCTATGGCGAAGGTCAAGCCTCCGGGCAGGTTGAGCCTTTTCCCCGCCGTTTTGTTTGTCAGCGACATCATCTCTTCGATGTGGCGCATCTCGACGTCCTTGGCACTGCCCAGCAGTTTTTCCACGGCGGCGCGGAGCAGGTAGCGCTTCAGGGCGGGGGCTATTTGGTCGAATCCTGCCTTGTCCAGGATAAGGCTTTTCCCCTCCTGCCGGATAACATTGTCCCATAGTCGGGCCACCTGCTCGTCTAAAAAGGTAATGTCGTCGTCGGCGATGCGCCCGGTGCGGAGCAGGGCTTCGGCAACGGCGGGGTTATAGCTTTCGAGCAGGGGCATAAGCTGCTGTCGCACCCGGTTTCTCAGCGGCGACAGGGAAAGGTTTGAAGCGTCGAGACGGGGCGTAAGATTGTGCTGGCGACAATAGTCCTCCGTCTCCCGGTGGCTTAGCTCCAGCAGGGGTCTGATGATGGTCAGGCTGCCTGATTGCCATAAAGTGACCGGCTGCAGCCCCCGCAGCCCCCGCGTGCCGCTGCCCCGGACGAGGTGCATCAATATCGTCTCGATGTGGTCGTCTTTGGTGTGCCCCGCCGCCACCCGTCCCCCGCCGATAGCTTCGGCTACCTCGGCCAGGAAGCGGTATCTCACCTCGCGGGCGGCTTCTTCCAGCGACAGGCGTTGTTCTTTCTGGTAGCCCTTCACATCCCGTTTCTCGATAGTACAGAGAATCTTGAGCTTATGGGCTAAATCGGCGACATATTCGGCATCGGCGTCGGAATCAGCTCCCCGCAGCTGGTGGTTGAGGTGGGCGATGTGCAGCTTTATCTTCAGCTCTTTTTGGAGATTGGCCAGAATATGGAGCAGGCACACCGAGTCCGCCCCTCCCGACACCGCCACCACCAGCTTATCGCCGTCTGATACCAGCTGATGCTCCCGGATGAAGCCCAGCACCCGCTGTTCCAATGATGACGGCTGGTTTTCCCCCTTCATGTGCTTTATCCCTTAGCCCGTTTTCAGCAGCAGCTGGCTGCGGCGGATGGAGGTGGGATGGCTAAAGCCCAGGGCGGCGGCTACCTGCTCCGGCCTCCCCGAGCCGCCGCTGTCACAGCGCAGCCTCATGCCTATCTGAGAGTAGCCCTGTCGCCATTCGATAAGCCATAGGTCTTCGATTAAAGCCCGCAGGTCGTAGTTTCTGGTGCCGGTGTCCCTCTCGTGGTGCCAGGGAAACTGCTCCGCCGCCAGTAGCGAAGCCAGCGCCGCCTTTACCCCTGCCTGGTCCTTCTCCGTTTCCAGTTCGACCTCGTATTCGGCGTAGCCGACCTGCGATTGCAGCGAGGGCATGGTCGGGGCTACCGAAAAGACCTGCATTATTTCAATTCCCGCCGGCAGTTGCTGGCTCAGGGCGTCGGTGAAGGAATGGGGGGAAACCCACTGGCTGCAAAAGACATCCATCAACTCCCCCTGGCTGGTTATTCCCACCGCCAGCGGCGCCGCCAGCGACAGGCGGGGGTGGGGGCTGAAGCCCTCGGTGTAGGCCAGCGGTATCTGGGCGCGTTGGAGGGCTCTTTGCCAGAGGCGCATTATATCCAGATGGGAAATGAATTTTATCTCTTCGCCTCGGCTGAACCTAATCCGAAGTCGCTGCATGCTTTTCCTTGGTTATCCGTATCTTCTCTATCTTCATCCCCCGCATCTCGGTGATAACTATCTTCAACTGCTTATACTTCAGACGCTCGCCCTCTCTGGGTATGTGCCCCAACAGTTCTAAGACAAAGCCGGCTATCGTCTCGTAGTCTTCGCCTTCGGGCAGGTCCAGGCTCATCTCCTCGTTGGCTTCTTCCACCCGCATCCCGCCGTCAACCTGGAAGGTGTGCTCGTCGATGCTCTCGTATTCCTTCTCAATTTCCGCCAGCTCGTCACCCACCGGACCGACGATTTCCTCCATCAGTCCGCTTAAAGAAACGATGCCAGCCGTGCCGCCGAACTCATCGACGACCACCGTTATGCGGTAGTTCTTATCCTTCATCTCGGCAAAGAGCTCGCTGACCCTTTTGGTCTCGGGGGTAAAGTAGGCCGGGCGAATCAGGTCGTCAATGGTGCTTTTATCATTGAGCTGCCCCTTGGCCTGGGCCATGAGGATATCCTTTACGCCCAGGATGCCGATGACATTATCTATACTATCCTCATATACCGGAAAGCGGGATAGCGGGTTTTCGGCGTAAACTTTGAGGAAGTCGGCTAGCTTGGTGCCCTTGGTTACCCATATTACCTCGGTGCGCGGCACCATTACCTCCAAGACCGGGCGGTTGCCGAAATCAAACACCTTGTGCAGCATGTTGGCCTCTTCCTCCTCCACCGTCCCCTCCTTGTGCCCCATTGATATCATGGTTCGGATTTCCTCCTCGTTGGTCAGAGACCGGGGCACCGTCTTGCCGCCGAATATCCGGGCGAACCCGGAGGCAATCCAGCTCAACACTATCACAATGGGCGTGAAGAACCAGGAGAGGGCTTCTATCAGCCCGACAAAGGCGAGAGATATCTTTTCGGCGTGCCGGGTGGCTATGGTCTTAGGGGTGGTCTCGCAGAATATGAGGAGCAGGATAGTCATCACGATAGTAGCAATGAGGACACCCCACTTGTCCCCCCAGAAGCTGATAGCCAGGAAGGTGGCCAGTGCCGCCGCGGCGGTGTTTACCAGGTTGTTGCCCAGCAGGACGGTAGATAGAAACTTCTCCGGTTGCTCCATCATCTTGGCCACGCGCTTGCTCCCCCTCACCTTGGTATCGACCAGGTGTTGCACCCTTATCTTCTGCAGGGAAATGAAGGCTGTCTCCGAGCCGGAGAAGAAGGCGGACAAAAAGAGGCAGACAATAAGCAGCACGAGGTACAGGGTTTCAATGCTAGACATTTAATATCACCCCACTCTTAGTTGTATATAACCCGATTATTCATCTTTTCGTCATAATATCACTGGCTAGAGGGTGTGTCAAAGGGGTTTTTCTTACCACCCAATACCCACCCTATAAGGGTGGTACCCCTTTTATATCCCTCTTTAAGGTTTGTGCCCCCTCTTCAACTCCCCCAGAATGTGCGCAGACTAACGACGCTTCGGGGTGTTTAAGAGGGGCACAGCCCCTCTTTACCTTAAAGGGCGGTGGGTGGGAAAAGATTAAAACGGGGTGGGGGGGGGAATCTGTCATTATTCGACTGCGCGGCCGCTATGTTATAATGCAAAGGCATGAAAATCTTAGCTATCGAGACCTCCTGCGACGAGACGGCGGCGGCGGTGGTGGAGGACGGCAGGAAAATGCTTTCCAACCAGATTGCCTCCCAGGTGGAAATCCACGCCCGCTACGGTGGGGTTGTCCCCGAGGTGGCTTCCCGCCAGCACCTGCTGTCCATTATCCCCGTGCTGAAACAGGCGATGGTTGAAGCCGGCGTTGGCTGGCAAGACCTCGCGGGCGTTGCCGTCACCATCGGCCCGGGGCTGGCGGGCTCGTTGCTGGTGGGTGTGAACGCGGCTAAGGCGGCGGCTATGGCGCATAATCTACCCCTTATCGGGGTTAACCACCTTGAGGGTCACCTCTACGCCAACTGGTTGGGGGATAAGAGCATTGACTTTCCCGTTGTCTGCCTTATCGTTTCCGGGGGGCATAGCGACCTGGTGCTGGTGCGCGGGCACGGCGATTACGCGGTGCTGGGACGCACCCGGGACGATGCCGCCGGCGAGGCCTTCGATAAAGCCGCCCGAATACTGGGCCTGGGCTACCCCGGTGGTCCGGCTATTGAACAGGCGGCCAAAGGGGGCACGGCCTCGATTCTCCTGCCTCGCGCCTGGTTGAAGGGTAGCAACGATTTTAGCTTCAGCGGGGTCAAGACGGCACTGCTGCGCCTGGCGGAGGCGGGTAAGATTTCGTCAGCGGCTGACGCCGCCGCCAGCTTTCAGGAAGCGGTGATAGACGTGCTGGTGACCAAGACGGTGGCTGTCGCCAGAGAGCGACGGGCGAAGCAGGTCTTGCTGGCGGGTGGGGTGGCATCCAACGCAGTGCTGCGGCAACGGCTGGCGGAAAAATCCCCCCTCCCCGTGCTCGTTCCCCCGCCCATCCTCTGCACCGACAACGCGGCTATGATTGCCGCCTGCGGCTACTACCGCCTGCAGGCGGGCAAGACGAACGGCCTTGACCTCGATGTTACTCCAGGACTCAAGCTGAGCTAATCAGAGTACGCCTTACCAAGAGAATGAATAATATGTGCCTCTAGATGGCTGTAAACGGCTGAAATCGGCTCTAACTATCTATATACCAAGTTGAAAGTTACGCCCAGTTAGGTTATGATAAGTCGTTAGCACTCTCCGCCCGAGAGTGCTAAAATAAGAATAGTAATTGAGCTAGAATAAGGAGGATTATAATGGCGGTTAAATTACAACCGTTGGGCGACCGATTGGTGGTTAAGCCTATCGAAAGGGAGGAAGTTACCAAGGGGGGCATTGTCCTGCCTGATACCGTCAAAGAGAAGCCCCAGGAGGGCAAGGTACTGGCAGTCGGTCCGGGAAGGCTGACCGAAGATGGCAAACGGATGGCTATGGACGTCAAGGTCGGCGATGTGGTGCTCTACGTCAAGTACGGCGGCACCGAGATTAAGATCGACGGCGAGGAACTGATGATACTGAGTGAGAACGACATTTTAGCCAAGAAGGCTAGCAAGAAGTAAGGAGGTAAAATGGCTAAGCAGATTATATTTGACGAAGAAGTCAGGCACGCGATAAAGAAGGGGATAGATACCCTGGCCGACGCGGTTAAGGTGACTCTGGGCCCCAAGGGCCATTGTGTGGCGCTGGACAAGAAATGGGGAGCTCCGTCGGTCATCGATGACGGGGTTACCATTGCCAAGGATATTGAGCTTCCCGACCCCTTTGAGAACATGGGTGTTCAGCTGGTCAAGGAAGCGGCTACCAAGACTAACGACGCCTGCGGCGATGGCACCACCACCTCCACCGTGTTGGCTCATGCTATTATCAGCGAGGGCTTTAAGAATGTGGCGGCTGGCGCTGAGCCCATAGCCCTCAAAAGGGGCATTGAGAAAGCGACCAAGGCCGTTGTCGATGAGCTAAAGCGCGTATCGGTTGAAGTCAAGGGCACTGACCAGATTGCGCAGGTGGGCACCATCACCGCCAAAGATAAGGAAATCGGCGTCCTCATTGCCGAGGTGATGGAAAAGGTGGGCAAAGACGGCGTTATCACCGTTGAAGAATCCAAGGGCATAAAGTACGAGACGGACTACGTGGAGGGCATGCAGTTCGACCGCGGTTACATGAGCGCCTACTTTATTACCAATGCCGAAAAAATGGAGACGGAGATAGAAGACCCCTACATCCTTATCACCGACAAGAAAATCTCGGCGATGTCCGACCTGCTGCCGGCTCTGGAGAAGGTGCTGCAGGTATCCAAGAACCTGCTCATTCTCGCCGAGGATGTAGAAGGCGAAGCCCTGGCCACCCTGGTGGTCAATAAGCTGCGCGGTACCATAAACATACTAGCGGTCAAGGCTCCCGGATTCGGCGACCGGCGCAAGGCAATGCTGGAAGATATCGCCATCCTCACCGGGGGCAAGGTTATCTCGGAGGAAGTCGGGCGCAAGCTGGACTCGGTTACCGTGGAAGACCTGGGCCGCGCCCGCCGCGTAACCTCCGATAAGGACAACACCACCATAGTCGAGGGTAAGGGCTCAGAAGAAGCTATTAAAGCCAGAATCAAGCAGATTAAGGCTCAAATAGAGGAGACCACCTCCGATTTTGATCGCGAGAAGCTCCAGGAGAGACAGGCCAAGCTGGTCGGTGGTGTCGGCGTCATCAAGGTCGGCGCCGCTACCGAGGTCGAGCTTAAAGAGAGGAAGCACCGTGTCGAAGACGCTTTGTCGGCGACACGGGCAGCGGTGGAAGAGGGCATTCTGCCCGGTGGTGGGGTGGCTCTGCTGCGGGCTACCGCGGTGCTAAAGAAGGTGGCTGCCAGCGCTGATGAAAAGACTGGCGTTAACATTATTCTCAAGGCGGTGGAAGCGCCGATTCGCTGGATTGCCGAGAATGCCGGTAAAGACGGCTCGGTAATCGTCGACGCGGTGAAGAAGAGCAAGGCCGGCGTCGGCTATGATGCCGAGGCCGATGAGTTCGGCGATATGGTGTTAAAGGGCATTATCGACCCGACCAAGGTGGTCAGGTCAGCCCTGGAGAACGCCGCCAGCATCGCCGCCATGGTTTTGATTACCGAGTCTCTGGTAGCTGATATACCGGAGAAGGAGAAAGCGCCGGGTATGCCACCGGGCGGCATGGGTGGTATGGAAGGGATGATGTAATTCGAATTCTCGAATAACATAATAGGAGGACGTAAGTGGACAAAAAGTCCAAACCCAAACCCAAATAGCGTCCTAGGGTATAACAAGGCGCATAGCCGTGGCCTAAAAAACCACGGCTATTTTTTATAGCTTGAGTAGTTCCTCCAAGGGCTCGTCAGCCAGGGGACCGACCACCGCCAGTCTTAACTGACTTGGGACCAGCAGTTCTTGGGCCAGCTGCTGGATTTCCTCGGCGGTTATGGTGTCGATAATGGCTATTACCTCATCGACGCTTAAGATACGTTGGGTGAGAATTTCCTGCCCGCCCATCCAGCCGGCCACGCTGCGGCTGTCCTCCATGCGCAGCAGAAGTCGCCCCTTGGATAGCTCCTTGGCTTTGGTCAGTTCCGCCTGGGGGACTGGCTCCTTGAGGCGAGACAGTTGTTCCAGGATAGCCTTGATGGCTACCTGAAGTTTTTTAGGTTCTACCCCGGCGTAAACAGCAACCGCGCCGGTGTCGGAGAAGTGCTCGGCGTAGCTATGGATGCTGTAGGCCAGCCCCAGCCGGTCGCGAATCTCGGTGAAAAGGCGACTGCTCATGCCCTCCCCCAGGATGACATTAAGCAGGTCGAGGGTGAAGCGCTTGGGGTGCAGCAGGGGTAGCCCGCTTAGCGCCAGGCAGAGGTGGGCTTGCTCGGTGTCTTTCTTCTCAATACGCAACCTGGGGAACTTTTGCTCTTTATATGGGGAATAGGTAGGGTTGGGCTTCGACTCAGTCCATCCGCCCAGGGCCTTCTCGACGGCGCTTACCATCTCCCCGTGCTCTCCAGCACCGGCGACGCTGACCACGGCGTTGGCGGGTAGATATTGATGTGCCAGGTATTCGACTATCATCTCCCGGGTGATGGCGGCTACCGATTCCTTACTGCCGGCTATGTCTCTCCCCAGCGGGTGTTGGGGCCACAGAAGCTCATCGATGAGCATGTTAACCATTTGGGAGGGGGAATCCTTGCTCATGTTAATCTCTTCGGTGATAACCTGGCGCTCGCGCTCGATATCGGCCGGGTCGAATCTGGAATGACGCACTATATCGGCCAGCACATCCAGCGCTATGGGGAGGTGGGGTTGGGCTACCTTGCACCAGTATAAGGTTAGTTCTTTATCGGTGCCGGCGTTGATAATTCCCCCCACCCCCTCGATTGCCTCGGAGATTTCCCGGGCGGTGGTGCGCTTGGGCGTGCCCCGAAAGCACAGATGCTCAATGAAATGGGAAACTCCCGCCTGCGGCTCGGTCTCGTACCTCGAGCCGACCCCGATAAAGATGCAGATGGATACCGAGCGGGTTTGGGGCATGGGGGTGGTAATAACCCGCAGTCCGTTATCCAGAGTGGTCTGTTGATGCATGTTCCGCCTTTTTTAGTAGGGAGTAGACGATATTCTAACGGTATGGTTCATAGGGTGTCAATTGAGGGTTGGCTCCCCACCCCACCTTGTTTTATATCTTTTCCCGCCCGCCGCCCTTTTAAGGTAAAGAGGGGGCAAAGCCCCCTCTTCAACACCCCCAAATAAGGAGTCTATAGAGGTTTAACCTTTATAGGGTGGGAAGAAGACCTTGGGGGTGGGGGTAACTCTCACCAGCTTTGTAAAAAGAGAACTTTTATTATAAACTAAATAACAGATAACTATTGCTCGAAGCGAGCCAGGAGATAGATATGGAAAAATATAAATATCAGGACTTTATTCCCCAGTATTACAATGTCACCACCAAGCTGGTTGACGAGATGGTGGAAAAGGGGGTGGGGGAGAAGGTGGCGGTGTACTACAAAGATAAGACCTATACCTACGCCGAAATGCAGAGAATGATAAACCGGGTGGGGAACGCGCTTAAAATCTTGGGCGTGCATATGGAAGAACGGGTGATGCTGGTCATGTACGATTCCCCCGAGGCTATGGCCTGCTTCTATGGAGCCATAAAAATCGGCGCTATTCCTATGCCGATAAACTATATGTATACCAAGGACGACTACCGTTACTTGCTGAATAACAGCCGTGCCCGCACCCTCATTGCCGACAGCGATTTTATTGAGGCGATTGAGGGCTTCCGGGATAAGTTTCTCTACCTGGAAAATACTATCATTGTCGGCGAGAAAACCAGGGCTTATCATATCTCGTTTAATGACATCGTTAGCCGTTGCTCCGATAAGCTCGATGTGGCTTATACTACCTTTGAAGATGCCGCTTTCTGGAATTACACCTCGGGCAGCACCGGTGTTCCCAAGGCGGCGGTTCACCTGCAGAACGATGTCTTTTTCTGCATCGATAACTACGCTAAGGCTGTCTTGGGTATTACTCAGGGCGATTTACTCTTTTCAGCATCCAAGTTTTTCTTCGCCTACGGGCTGGGTAACAGCTTCTTCTATCCACTGGCTATTGGCGCCTCGGTGGTTCTGCTCCCCGATAGACCCCGCCCCGAGACCATATTCGCCACCATAGACCGCTATCACCCGACGGTATTTTTCGGTGTACCGACGCTTTATGCCAATATGCTTGAGGTAGAGGGCGCCGAGAAAAAATACGATTTGTCCTCCTTGCGCATCTGTACCTCGGCCGGTGAAGCCCTGCCCACAGAAATCTTCAATGAGTGGAAAAAGAGGTTCGGACTGGAAATCCTGGACGGTATCGGTTCCACCGAGCTATTGCACATTTTTATTTCCAATCGCCCCGGTGACGTCAAACCGGGCAGCTCGGGCAAACTTGTCCCCGGCTATCAGGCTAAGATTATCGATGATGAAGGTGAAAAGGTGCCCGATGGTGAGGTCGGCACCTTGCTGGTGCACGGCGAATCAACGGCGCTTTATTACTATCGCCATTCCGAGAAGACCAAGACCTCCATGCTGGGAGAGTGGTTTAACACCGGAGACAGGTACTACCGTGATGCCCAAGGTTACTACTATTACCGTGGCCGTAGCGATGATATGCTCAAGGTCGGCGGTATATGGGTTTCTCCCATCGAGGTCGAAGACGCCCTGATTTCCCATCCCGCGGTGCTGGAAGCCGCGGTCGTAGCTAGAAAAGACGAACATGGCCTGGTTAAGCCCAAGGCATACGTAACGCTCAAGAAGGGCCGCCGCCCGTCGGACAAACTGGTTAAGGATATTCAACTCTTTGTTAAGAAGAGCATAGCGCCCTATAAATACCCGCGGTGGATAGAGTTCACCAAGAAACTGCCCAAGACTACCACGGGTAAGATACAGCGTTATAAGCTGCGGGAAGAAGATTAGCTGTAAAGGGGGGCGTAAGCCCCCCTTTTTGTCCCCTCCCCAATATTATCTATTCCCGCCCTCCGCCCTTTTAAGGTAGAAAGGGGGCAAAGCCCCCTTTCAAACCCCCCAATAAGAAGTATATAGAGGTCTAACCTCTATAGGGTGGGTATTGGGAGGGAAAGAAAGTCGTACGCTAACAGGGTGGGGAGGCAACTTATCAATTGACTTAACCCCTTCTCACTGCTAACATTGAGGAAATGATGTCCAAGCTGGTTCTGTTTCCCTCAACGGCTGAGGTTAACAATAAGGGACACCTGCTTATCGGCGGCTGCGATACCGTTGAGCTGGCCGCTGAGTTCGGCACGCCGCTCTATATCTTTGACGAAGTCGGCATACGCCGTCGCTGTGCCGAGTTTAAGCAGGAGTTTAGCCAGCGCTATGCCGATACCGCCGTTTTCTATTCCGCCAAAGCCTTTATAAATAAGGCTCTGGCCCAGCTCTTTAACGAGGAGGGGCTGGGGCTGGATGTGGTTTCCGCCGGCGAAATCAGTATTGTCCGCTCGGCTGGTTTCCCGATGGACAGGGTATATTTCCCCGGCAATAACAAATCGGCTGAGGAACTAAAATTGGCTCTGGAGTGGGGGGTGGGGCGCATCGTGGTGGATAACCTCCAGGAGCTTGAAACGCTGGGCAAGCTCGCCGCCGAGCGGGGTGACAAGCCCGATATACTTTTGCGGCTTTCTCCCGGAGTGGACCCTCATACTCACCGCTATATCATCACCGGTAATCTCGACAGCAAGTTCGGCGTGCCCATGGCTCATGCCGAGAAGGCGCTTGCTACCGCTATGGCTATGCCCCAGCTTAAGCTGCGGGGGTTGCATTGCCACATCGGCTCGCAGATTGCCGAGTTCGAGCCTTATCAGCAGGCGATAGATATTATTCTCGGCTTTGCCGCCGAGATGAAAAAGAAGCACGGCTTTGAGATGGAGGAGATAAGTGTCGGCGGCGGCTTCGCTGTCCAGTATACCCTGGATTCTCCCGTCCCGCCCGTTGCCGACTATGCCGAGGCGATGACCTCCAGCCTCATTAACGGCTGTCGAAAGTTGGGGCTGGCGCCGCCGCGGCTTATTATCGAGCCGGGGCGGTCGGTGGTGGGGCAGTCGGGGGTGGTGCTCTACACGGTGGGAGTGGTCAAAGATATTCCCGGCGTCAGGCGCTATGTCTCGGTGGACGGTGGTATGGCTGATAACATCCGCCCCGCCCTTTACGGGGCCAGGCACGAGGCGGTGGTGGCTAATAAGATGAGAGAAAGAGAGACGGACAAAGTCACCGTTGCCGGCAAGTTCTGTGAATCGGGGGATGTAATTATCAAGGATGTTATGCTGCCCCCGCTGGCCGCCGGCGATATTCTGGCGGTAGCCGATGGCGGCGCCTATTGTTTGCCGCTGGCGAGCAACTACAACGCCTCACTCAAGCCGGCGGTGGTTATGGTTAAGGAAGGCAAGGCACGGCTCATTCGGCGCCGCGAGACTTTTGACGACCTGAGCCGCCTTGATTTGGCTTAAGGAGACATGGTATGTGGCAGCTAGTCGGGCAGGATAGGGCGGTCACCCTGCTCCAGCGTAACCTGGAACTGGGGTCGGTGGCTCATGCCTATCTCCTGGTCGGTCCTCCGCATGTGGGCAAGATGACGCTGGCGCTGGAACTGGCTAAGGCGTTAAACTGCGAAGCGGCGGAGCCACCCTGCGGTGAGTGCGACCCCTGCCTGAAAGTAGCCTCGGGCAAGCACGCCGACGTCCAGGTTATCGGTTTGAACTCTAACGGCAATTCCAGCGATAAGCCGCGGACGGAAATCAGCATCGACCAGGTTAGGGAGATGCAGCATTCCGCCAGCCTGCCGCCCTTCGAGGGCAGGCATAAGGTGTTTATTATCGACGGCGCCGAGTTGATGTCGAACGAAGCGGCTAACTGCCTGCTCAAAACCCTGGAGGAGCCGTCGGAGGGGGTAATCTTTATCCTGCTCACCGCCAACGACTCGGTTCTGCCCACCACAGTGATTTCCCGCTGCCAACGGCTGGAGCTGCGCCCTTTGTCCCTTCCCCAGGTAGAGACCGCCCTCGGTGAGCGCCGCAGCCTTGAGTCGGCAAAGACCGAGCTTCTCTCTAGGCTTTGTCACGGCCGTCTGGGCTGGGCGTTAACGGCAGCGGATGATGACAGCCTGCTCCAGCGGCGTGACCAGTTGGTTGAAAAGCTGCTCGAGGTTATCCGGGGCGATAACGAGCCGCGTTTCGATTATGCAGCCCGGCTGGCGGCTCAGTTCAGCCAGAACCGGGGTTCCGTTCAAGAAGTGCTGGATTTATGGCTCGACTGGTGGCGTGACCTGCTTCTGGTCAAGCTCGGTTCCAGTGATATCATCACCAATGTCGACCATGAGGCGGAGCTGGTTGAGATGGGGCGGGGTTATAGCCTACCCCAGATAAGAGCTTTTATCGATAGTATTCAGGCGGCCGGGGAACAGCTCGGCCAGAATGCTAATCCGCGGCTGGTGCTGGAAGTGCTGATGCTCAGTATTCCGGGAAGGAGCGCTGTGTAAGTTATGGCTGAGATTGCAGGCATACGTTTCAAGAAAGCCGGCAGGGTTTATTACTTTGACCCGGCGGGCATCGAGATGGATGTGGATGACTATGTTGTGGTCAAGACGGCTCGCGGTCTGGAGTTGGGTTGGGTGGTCATTGCGCCCAAGCAGGTTTTGGCCAATGAGGTGAACGAGCCGTTAAGGCCAGTGGTGCGCAAGGCGGAGCCGGAAGACATTGAGCGTACCAAGGATTTAGAAGCTAGGGAAACCGAGGCTCTGGCTGAGTGCGGCCGATTGATAGAAAAGCTGGGGCTGCCCATGAAGCTGCTCGGCACGGAATATAATCTCGATGGCAGCCGACTTACCTTCTTCTTTAGCGCTACGGAGAGGGTTGATTTCCGCGAGCTGGTCAGGGAGTTAAACAGGCGTTTCAAGGTAAGGGTTGAGTTGCGCCAGCTGGGCCCCAGGGATGAAGCCAAGCTGGTGGGTGGCTTCGGGCGGTGTGGGCGTCCCTTGTGCTGCATGAGTTTCTTAACCGAGTTCTCCCCGGTTTCCATCAAGATGGCTAAGGAGCAGAACCTGCCGCTTAACCCGCTCAAGATATCGGGTGTTTGCGGCCGCTTGCTTTGCTGCCTGGCTTATGAGACCGAGCAGTATCGTGCCATGAAGGGTAAACTGCCCAAGCCGGGCCAGAGGGTATCTACGCCTATGGGAGAGGCTAACGTGGTGGGGGGAAATCCCCTCAAGGAAACGGTGCTGGTTGAATTGGAGAGCCAGGCAACGGTGGAATTGCCGCTCAGCGATATTACTGTTGAAAAGCAGCCGCCCAGGGTTGAAAAGCAATTGCCCAAGGTCGAGAAGCAACCGCCCAAGAAAGAATAGCAATTACTGGGGCAGGTATTTTTGCCACTGGCCCTGGCTCTGGCGGTAGCGGTAGGGTATGTAGAAGAAGCGGTCGCCGCGGGGTGGGGCGGGGGAGCATAGTAGTTTCATGCCGGCTTCGCTAGGCGTCCTGCCCGCCTTACGCCGATTGCAGGGTATGCAGGCGCTGACCACATTTTCCCAGAGGTGTTCGCCACCCCGATAGCGGGGGATAACGTGGTCTAAAGTAAGCTGGACGGCCTGCTTGCCGCAGTACTGGCAGGTAAAGTGGTCGCGGTGGAAAATCTCAAGGCGGGTTAACTTTCTCTGGGGGCGGGGGCGCTTAATCATATAGCCTAGCCGAATTACGGAAGGTACGGGGAAGTCACGGGTGGCGGCATGGATAAAGCCGGAGCCGTTCTCGAGCATCTCCGCCTTACCGTGGTCGAGCAGCACCACCGCTCGCCGCACCCGACAAACATTTAGCGGCTCGTAATTCTGATTGAGCACCAAAACGGGGAAATTTATCATGACTAAGGCTTTCCCAGCTAAATCCCCCTCATTGTAGCCAAAAACGGCGAGCAGTGCAAATTAGGTTTAGCTCGGCCGCTTCTTCTTGCGGCTGGTCTTCTTTCGGCTTCCGGTGGCGTCAGTCCGATAGTCGGGGGCGTTAATATTCCATACGAAACTGATTTTAGGGTCGGCGAACCTTGAGCTTATGGGACTACTGATTTCGTCCAGTGAGCAGTTGGTGGTAAACACCGTCGGCAGCTGGTAGTTATAGCGGTGGTTGATAATCTGGTAAAGCTTCTCCTCGGCCCAGGGAGTAGTTGACTGCTTACCGAGGTCGTCCAGTATGAGCAGGGGAGCATTCTTGACCTCTTCGAATACCTGGTCGTAGCTCACCGGGCTCTCCGGGCTGAAGGTAGAGCGCAGGTGGTCGAGCAGGTCGGGCACGACCACGAATTTGACCGGTTTGCCCTCTTTGAGACGGTAGTTGGCGATAGCCGCCGCCAGGTGAGTCTTACCGCAGCCGTTAACGCCCGCGAAAACCAGCCAGCTTTCGGGCGCTTTGGCGAAGTTGAGGGCTTCATCGAACACGTCCTTCAAGTTCTCGCGCTGCTCCGGGGGTAGGTTGACCCGCTTCCAGTCGAAGCTGTCGAAAGTCATGTTCTGCAGCAGCCTGGCGTCGAGGCCACTGTATTTCCGCAGGCGGCTCTGGCGTTTCTTTTCCCGTTCCGGCAGTGTACAGCTACAGGGCACGGTTCGGCTATAGTCCGGCTCGCCTGATGATAGCCGTGGGTGGACAAACCCCGCCCCCTTGCATATAGGGCAGGCTGAAGCTGGTGAGGCCTCGGCGACTTCTTCAGCGTTGGACAATGTGTCCGTATTTGCCCTTGATGTATTTGTCCGGGTCTGTCTTTTTAGAATCTCCCCGATATGCTCCATCTCCCCTACCTTCGGCTGTCCAGTTTTCTAAAATTTTTTCAATATATCTCCAGCTTCGCTTATTAAGGGCGACCGCCTCTTTGATAGCATCCCTAATCCAGCTTTCGGGATAGGTCTGGAGAGCCTCACGCAGATTCTCAGAGGTTATTGGGTCAAGCATGCCGATGCTCTGTTCATACAGGGTAGCGATATCGAGCGTCTCCTCGGTGTCTACCAAGGCGGGCTCTTTCAACTCCAAGCCATCCAGCTTGAGCGCGCCGCTCTCAATCCTAGCCATCGTACGCCTGCCTGGCTCATCGTTTAGCAAATATATGTCCTCGGCCTTGCCGTCCCCCTCCAGCGCCAGGTGCAGGATAGTCCCCCGCTTGGTAGCCATTTCCAGGGCGTTGCGCAGCGCCTCCTCGTCTTTAAGGCTGTTCATCAGGCTCTTATTAGCCAGAAGCTCCCGGTAGCTGGTAAAACGGGGATAGCCGCGTTTCTGGTAGAGCGTCTGGAAGATATGGAGGGTTGTTTTCAGCTCGGCGATGTCGCTAATCTGCGGCAGCAGCGTGCTGAAGAAGGCGTTGGGCACGGCGGTGAACTGCGACTTAGCCGGGAAACCTTTGAATTGCTCCATAGTCACCTAAACCAATACGAGCCTTATAATAAGCTCAGTTCTTCGTTGGTAATGTTGTCAAACTTAGCCATCTTGGGTTTGAACAGCAGCTTGACCTCGCCCGTGGGACCATTGCGGTGCTTAGCGACGATAATACTGGCTGGCGGTGGGTAGCTTTCCCCCGGGTGTTCCCTTTCCCAATCCTCTTTGCTGGGGTAGTAGTATTCATCGCGGTAGACAAAGACAACGACATCGGCATCCTGCTCGATGCTGCCGCTCTCACGCAGGTCGGACAGTAGGGGTTCGTGCGATGCCCGCCCCTCAGGGGCACGGCTGAGCTGTGATACCGCCAGCAGGGGCACATTAAGCTCACGGGCCAGCCCTTTCAGGGCGCGGGAGAGTTCGCTGACCTCCTGAACCCGATTGTCGAACCTTCTATCCCCCTGCATCAGCTGCAGGTAGTCAACGATTATCATATCAATACCTTGCTCGAAGTGCAGACGGCGGGCTTTGCTTCTCATCTCTACCACCCGTAGCTGGGGGGTATCATCAATATAGATTTTGGCTTCGGAGAGCTGGCCGATAGCATCCATAATCCGTTTTTCCTGGTCTTCGGTATGAAGTCCGAGGCGGATGCGCCGCGAGTCCACCTCAGATTCGCTGGCTAGTATGCGCCAGACGAGCGGCTCCCGTGCCATCTCCAGGCTGAACAGAGCCACACAAGCCCCCTGCTCTACGGCGGCGTTTCGGGCTAGGCTCAAGGCGAGGCTGGTCTTGCCCATGCTCGGCCTGCCGCCGACAATAATCAGGTCGGAACGCTGAAACCCGCCCAGGAACTCATCCAGGCCAGCGAAACCGGAAAGCACGTAGGGTAGCTGCTCCTTGGCGGCGCCTTCCGCCTCAAGGTCGGTGGTCTCGAAATAGGTGTCCAGCACCTGGCGGATGTGGGTGAGGTCCCGTCGGCTGCGGCCGTGGCGCAGCCGGAAGAGGATATCTTCCGCCTGGTTAAGGCTGGCGTTGATGTCAGGCTCGGCCCGATAGCCGATATTATTAATCTGCCCGGCGGCATCAATCAGTCGGCGCATTACCGATAGACGGTAGACGATTTGAGCGTAATCTTCGATATCAAGGGAGGTGGGGCATATCGATATCAGCCGACTAAGATAGGCGGCGCCGCCGCAAGTCTCCAGCTTCCCCTGGCGGTCGAGCTCTTGAGCCACCGTTATCTGGTTTATGGCTTCATCGCGTTCATAGAGCGATAGGCAGGCATCATATATCCAGGCGTTGCGCTCGGTATAAAAAGGCGATTTATTATCAAGCGGCGCCAGTATGGGGGCGACCTTGAATATTGCCGACCCGTCTATCAGCAGTGAGCCGATTACCGCTTCCTCGGCATCGACATCATGCGGCGGCAGTTTCTCGCCGTTCATGGCTAAGCCGTCTCCTCTTTCTTCTTGGTCGTCTTGGCTTTCGTCGTGGTCTTCTTGGTTTTCTTGGGAGCCGCTGTCTCTTTCTTAGCGGTCTTCTTTTCTTTCGTCGTCTTGGTTGCCTTCTTCTTAGTCGTCTTGGCTGTCTTGGCCTTTGTCTCTGCCTTGGGCTTCTTCTCCTTCGTGGCGGGCTTCTTTTCCGCCTTCGGAGCTTTCTTAGCCACCTTCTTTTCCTTCTTGGGCGGCTTCTCCTCTTTCTGAGGTGGTGCCTCTTCTTCAATAACGCTAACCATTATTTTGGGTGTAATGTCTTTGCCCAGTCTGATGGTTAGCTCATAGCTACCGAGCTGGCGAATAGGCTCATCCAGCTCTATCTTTCTTTTGTCGACGACCAGCCCGGTGGCGCTCTCCAACTCGGCGGCGATATCGGCGCTGGTGATTGAGCCGTAAAGCCGTTCTTTAGCGCCGGCGTGCGCCTTGAGGCTGACCTTTTTCCCTTCCAGCTGACGAGCCAAATCAACCGATTCCTCGCTTGTCTTGGCTTGGGCTTTATCGCTGGTCTCCACCTGGCTCATTGCATGGGGACTGGCCAGGGCGGCCAGTTTTCGGGGAATAAGAAAGTTTCGGCCGTAGCCGGCGGCTACCTCTTTTATTTCACCGGCTTTAGCCACATTGGGCACATCCTGGAGAAAGATAACCTTCATAATTTCTCCCTTATTTTTTCATTATACTGTAGTTATCGGTGCAGCGAAAGGTCTAAAGAGACTAATTTTCAGACGCCGCTGGCACTGCTAACCACTCCCTAATCGTTATTTATATTAGCCCAGGACGGTTTCCAGGTTGCGCTTCAATTCTTCCTTGGGTTTATAGCCTACGATTTGTGATATCGGCTTGCCATCTTTGAAGATAATGAGGTTGGGTATAGCCATTATGCCGTACTGGGCGGCGGTTTTGGCGTTCTGGTCAACGTCCAGTTTGGCGATGGTTAGCTTGCCGTCATACTCCTTAGCCAGCTCTTCCAGTACCGGGGCGGCCATGATACAGGGTCGGCACCAGGCTGCCCAGAAGTCCACCAGCACTGGTGTCTTTGCCTTTAATACCTTTTCCTCAAAATCGGCGTCAGTTACTGCTATCGGTTTGCTCATAGTTTACCTCCCTAATTATTTGGCAAATGTTCCGTTCTACTGTCTGTTTGGCTAGACCTATGGCATTGTTTATCGCCTTAGCCTGGCTGCGCCCGTGGGCGACGATGATATTGCCGTTTATACCCGCCAGGTAAGCGCCGCCGTATTCTCGATAGTCTACTCTTTTAGCCAGGGCGCCCAGGCCCAGGTCGTGAAGCAGGTTTCTTCCCCGGAGGTGATAGGCGGTGGAGACAACTCGTCCCACCTGCCGCGTCATATTTAAGAAAGTATCACCCATACCCTCTATCGTCTTAAGCACTATGTTTCCGGTGAAGCCATCGGTCACGATGACATCGGCGGTTCGGTTCGATATGTCCTGCCCTTCTATACTGCCGACAAAGTTTAGCCGGCTCTTCTTGAGCAGATTAAAGCTTTCCTGTGTCAGGCGGTTCCCCTTGGTTTCTTCTTCGCCGGTGCTGAGCAGGCGAACACGCGGCGAGTCTATATCCAGCAGGTTTTTTACGTAGGTTGAGCCCAGTTGAGCGAATTGGAGCAGGTGGCTGGGGCGGCATTCCGCGTTGGCGCCAGCGTCAATGAGCAGGGTGGGGGTGTCGGGGGTGATATCGAGGAAGCTGCCCAGGGCGGGGCGCTCGACGCCCTCTATCCTCCCCAGGTGGAGCAGTCCAGCACATACCACCGCCCCGGTGTTACCGGCCGAGACAAAGGCGGAGGCGGCGCCGTCTCTTACCAGGTTGGTGCCGATTACTATCGAGGAGTTGGGCTTACTTTTCACGGCTCTCATCGGGTGCTCGTGGGGGGCAATAATGTCGGTGGCTTCGAATATTTGGAGGTTCAGCTTTTTTATCTCGCGCCCGGCCAGCACGTGTAACACGGCTTTATCGCCCACCAGGGCGATTTCGACATCGTATTCCTGGGCGGCCTTTATAGCTCCTTTTACTACCTCCCGCGGGGCGTTTTCGCCCCCGGCGGCATCAACGGCAATCAGCATATCTTTCTCACCAGCACTGTTAAACGGTCGGGCTTTTCTGCCACAGGTCGCAGCGACCTCCCCACTGTGCAAGAATCTGTCCATCGACGGAAAGCTGGGATATCTCGCATACAGTAGGGCAGGCCTGGCATTCAAACGAGGAGATACGATAACTTATCTCACTTACCCCGAATCCCTTAAACTTGCTTCCACTCTGACCATTTGTTATCTCTTCGTGCACCAGTAAGGCGGCGCCTATCGCCCCCATCACCTCATGGTGAGGGGGAACAATAACCTCGGGACCAAGCTCTTCTCGGAGCGCCTTCACTATACCCTGGTTGAAGGCAACCCCGCCCTGAAATATTATCGGGGGTTGAATATCCTTGCCTAAGCCGACATTGTTGAGGTAGTTGCGCACCAACGCCTGGCACAGGCCGTAGACAATGTCCTCGGTGCAATGCCCGGTTTGCTGTTTATGTATCATGTCCGATTCGGCGAAAACGGTGCACCGCCCGGAGATATGCACCGGCGTCGTGCTCACCAGCGCCTGTCGGCTGAACTGCTCAATGCTCATATTGAGGCGTAGTGCCTGGTGGTCGAGGAAGCTGCCGGTACCGGCCGCGCAGACCGTGTTCATGCCGAAGTCGGTTACTATACCATCCCGGATAATGATAATCTTACTGTCCTGCCCCCCGATTTCAATGACGGTCTGGCTCTGGGGAAAGTAATGCAGGGCGCCTACGGCGTGGCTGGTAATCTCGTTTTTGACCAGGTCGGCGCCGACGATAACCCCGGCCAGATAGCGGGCGCTGCCGGTGGTGGCCACACCGCCGATATCCATGTCCCGGGGGAGTTGCTCTTTGATTTGCCTTAAGCCCTGCTGCGTCGTCTCGATAGGCTTACCCTGGGTTGGCAGGTAGAGGTCGGCGACCAGCTCATCAGCCTCATTTATTACGGCTAACTTGGTGGTTACCGAGCCGACATCAATACCCAGATAGGCTTCCATTAATGCTCCTAAAAGTTAATATAATCTTAGACTAAGGGGTTGTGGTTTGACAAGGGCTTTAGCCGCCTGCCCGTTCGAACTCTGCTTTAACTTTGGTAACTGCTTCCGGGCTGGCGGTCAGGTCAACTACCGTCATCGCCAGTGCCTTGGCGGCATCAAGCATCCCTTTGATGCCGGCTTCAGAAGCCGCCGCTAAAGCGAACTCCGGAGAATGTATCACCACCGTTTCGGGCGCTACGGCGATGGTAGGATGGATGCCCGGTACTAGCTGGCTGACGTTGCCCATATCGGTGCTGCCGACCCTACTGGCTCCGGAGAGCGGCATATCGCGCCCCAGGGAATTTATATTCTGCCTGAATAGCTCGGCCAGCGTCAGGTTATTGCGCAGTGGCGCGTAAAGCACCTTTCCCCACTGGTATTCCAGGCGGGCACCGGTAGCGGCGGCGGCGCCGACAAAGCAATCCAGCACCTTTTCCTTGAGCTCATCCAGATAAGCGTTATCCTCGGCGCGCACCAGAAAGCTGCCCGCGCTATGGGCGGGGACGACATTAGGCGCTTCTCCGCCGTCGGTAATAATGCCGTGGATGCGAGCCTTGTCCACCACATGCTGCCTGAGTGCGTTAATAGCGGCGAAGGAGAGGAGCATTGCCTCCAGGGCATTGATGCCGGCTTCGGGCCTGGTGGCGGCGTGGGCCGCTTTGCCGAAGAACTCGGCCTCCAGAGTGATGCAGGCCAGAGCCTGGGTGGTGGCGGTGTCATGCGCTCCCGGGTGCACCATCATCGCCATGTCTATCTTATCAAAGGCTCCCCGCTCCGCCATTAACACCTTGCCCCCGTAGAACTCCTCGGCGGGTGTGCCGATAACCAGAACGCTGCCTCCACATTTGTCGATGGCTGATTTAGAGGCCACGGCGGCACCGACGGCACAGCCGGCTATCAGGTTATGACCACAGGCATGCCCCAGCTGGGGCAGGGCATCGTACTCAGCCATAATGGCGATAGCTGGTTTGCCCTTTCCGTATCTTCCCTGGAAGGCGGTGGGTAGTTCGCAGATGCCCCGCTCTATAGCGAAGCCGTTTTCTTCCAGGTACCGGGTGAGCAGGGCGGATGACTTGACCTCTTTAAAGCCCAGCTCAGGGTTGGCGTGGATTTTAAGGCTTAAATCACGGAGTTGGCGGCGGTGAGCCTCTACTTCTTTAATAACCGAATCTTTTAGCGCTTTAATATCCAAGCTTCTCACCTTCCGACTGTTTTTTCATTATAGCTTAGTGCCGATATAATTTCTAGGCGGCGCTGTATGGATTTGCCCCACCTTCTTGCTCCGTGAAGGCGTTATCTCGAATACGTCGCAAAAACGGGCGTCAGCTATTGCATCCCAGCGCCTGTTGTGGTATACTCTACACGGTACACCAAATTAGATAAGTTCTTGTTAAGTGGGGCAGAGAAACCCACTTTTTTGTTGTAGGGGGAAAATAGTCGAGCGGGAGGTAATATAAGCGGGGATGAAGAGCGAATTTATGCTGGCCATAACCCAGCTCTCGGCAGAGAAGAACCTACCCAAAGAGGTGGTTCTTTCCGCCGTGGAAACAGCGCTGGTATCGGCTTACAAAAAGGATAATTTTGCCCCTAACCAGGAGATTTCGGTCAAGATCGACCCCACTACGGGCCGGGTTAAGGTGTGGGCGGAAAAGACCGTCGTCGAGCAGCCTTCGGATACGCGCCTTGAGATATCACTGGCCGACGCGGCTAAGCTCAAGCCCGATATCCAGCTTGACGAGGCGGTTATGGTAGAAGCCACCCCCCGCAACGCCGGCCGCATTGCTGCGCAAACGGCCAAGCAGGTTATCCTCCAGCGCCTCCACGAGGCGGAGCACAGCGCCATTTTCGAGGAATATTCCGATAAAGAAGGGGATATCGTCACCGGTGTGGTGCAGCGCATGGAACCCCGACAGCTCTTCGTTGACCTAGGTAGAGCCGAGGCGGTACTCCCCGCCGCCGAGCAGGTGCGCAATGAGAGGTATCGCATAGGCCAGAGGCTTAGAGTCTATCTTTTAGAGGTGGTACGAACGAGCCGGGGACCGCAGGTGGTTGTTTCCCGCTCTCACCCCGATTTACTACGCCGTCTCTTTGAGCTTGAGGTGCCCGAGGTTTTGAGTGGGGTGGTGGAGATTAAGGCAATCGCCCGTGAAGCTGGCTATCGCAGTAAGATAGCGGTGGCGGCACGCCAGGAGGGTATAGACCCCGTTGGCTGCTGTGTTGGGCTTCGTGGCATCAGAATACAGAATATTATGCGAGAGCTGAATGGCGAGAAGCTGGACGTGGTCTCGTGGAGCTCGGATACCGCCGCCTTTATTGCCAATGCCCTGAGTCCGGCGCAGGTACTGAGTGTGGAGCTGGATGAAGACAATGGGATAGCTACGGTGGTTGTCCCCGATAAACAACTCTCATTAGCTATCGGTAAAGAAGGGCAGAACGCCAGACTGGCGGCTAAGCTCAGCGGCTGGCGTATTGACATAAAGAGCGCCTCAATCGCCGAAGAAGAAAAGTTGACTAAGGCCGAGCCTGAAGAAGAAGCGGCGCTTGGCGAGGAGCTCATCCCTGAAGAGCCGGTGGTTCCGGAAGAAGCCCTAGTCTCTGAAGAGGGGGCTGAAGCCGAGCCCGAGCCCGAGCCCGTTCTTGAGACCGAGCTGGCGCCTCCGGAGACCATTTTGAAGCCACCGGTGGGGGTGGGGGCAAAGGCGGGCGCAGCTAAGCTTCGCTTTGCCGAAGACGTTTTGGGCCCGGGTCCGACTAAGGCAACGTCCAAGTCGAAGAAGAAGAAAAAGAAGGGAGCCACTGAGCGAAGCGCCGACGACGGTGCCAGAGGCAGGAGACCCCGTGAACGGGAAACCATTGATGTGGAGGGGGAGGAAGGAGAGGAATATTAACTCACCTTCGGTTAAGCATATACCACAGCGGACCTGCGTCGCTTGTGGCCGGATAAGACCCAAGCGGGAGCTAATCAGGCTGGTCCGGATTGCGGATGGTGGGGTGGAGGTTGATAGTGCTGGCCGGAAGGCGGGGCGCGGTGCCTACTTATGCCCGGCGGGGGATTGCTGGGAGGTGGGGCTTAAAGAAGGGCGGCTGGAGCATGTCCTGCGTACCGCTATTAGTTCGGATAATCGGGAGCAGCTTATCAAATACGGGCAGGAACTGGGATAAGGAGTGATTAGTGGTCCAGAAGAGCAAAGCGGGTGAACCAGAGGCAAAGCCGGTTGAGCTTCCTCACTCAATAGCCGTGAGGAATTTGGCTGACCTGTTGCGGGTCAGCGCCGTTGATGTCATCAAACAGCTAATGCGCAACGGCATTTTTGCCAACATTAACCAGGTCATCGACTATGAGACGGCAGCTGCGGTGGCCACCAACCTTGGCTATGAAGCTCACCCCGAGTCCCGGACAGCCCGTGCTGGAGAGAGCAAGCGGTATCAACACCAGGAGGAAGAAGCTGGAGGGCTGAAACTACGCCCGCCGGTAGTTACCATTATGGGGCACGTCAATCACGGCAAGACCAGACTCCTGGATGCTATCCGCCAGACAAATGTAATGGATACCGAGGCTGGAGGCATTACCCAGCATATCGGTGCCTATCAGGTGGAGGTTAACGAACAGAAGATTACCTTTCTGGATACCCCGGGCCACGAAGCCTTTACCGTGATGCGGGCTCGGGGCGCTCAGGTAACCGATATTACTATTCTGGTGGTGGCGGCTGACGATGGGGTAATGCCGCAGACTCTGGAAGCTATCGACCACGCCCGGGCGGCGGGAGTGCCCATCGTGGTGGCGATTAATAAGATTGATAAGCCGGAGGCTAATACTGAAACGGTTAAGCAGCAGTTAGCCGATGCCGGTCTGGTTGTTGAGGAATGGGGGGGCGATGTTGTCAGCGTTCCCATTTCGGCCAAGGAAAAGAAAGGCATTACCGAGCTACTGGATAATCTCCTGGTGGTGGCTGAGATGGAAGAGCTCAAGGCAGACCCGTCTCGCCCCGCGATAGGGGTGGTTATTGAAGCCGAGATGGACAAGAGCCGGGGCCCAATGGCTACGGTGCTGATTCAGACCGGGACCCTGAAGGTCGGTGATACCGTAGTCGTCGGCAGCACCTGGGGGCGGATAAGGGCGATGTTTAACGATGTGGGTAAGCGGGTGAGAAAGGCCGAGCCTTCCCTGCCGGTGGCAATCCTGGGTTTGGATAGCTTGCCCCAGGTGGGCGACACCCTGACCGCCGTGGCTGGTGAGCACCAGGCACGGGCTTTGATGCAGAAGCACCAGCGGGCGACGCCGCCCAGGGCGGTGAGTCTGGATAACCTTTTCGACCAGATAAGCACGGGGCAGGTAAAAGAGCTTAATGTTATTCTTAAAGCCGATGTCCAGGGCAGTATCGAGCCGATAAGGAGCTCTCTGGAACGGCTGGCCACGGATAAGGTCCAGGTCAGGATTATTCATAGCAGCAGCGGCAATATCACCGAGAGCGATGTCATGCTGGCTATCGCCTCTAAAGGGCTCGTTATCGGTTTCGGCACTGGTATCGAAGCCGGGGCAAGACGCCTGGCTGATGTAGAAGGCGTCGATATCCGCTCCTACGACGTCATCTACAACCTGGTGGACGATGTCGAGAAGGCGCTCAAGGGAATGCTGGAGCCCACCTATGTCGATGTTATCGAGGGCAGGGCTGAAGTAAAAGCAGTTTTCTCCAGCGGCAAGAAGCTGAAGGTAGCCGGTGTCGCTGTTATCGACGGCAAGGCGACCCGGGGCGCCCAGGTAAGGGTGCGGCGTGGAGAACAGGTAGTAGTTGAATCGACGGTCGCTAGCCTGAGGCGTTTTAAGGATGACGTTAAGGAGGTGGCTTCTGGCTACGAGTGTGGGGTGGGGCTCAAGGACTTTGAAGACTTTGAGGCTGGCGATATACTGGAATTTTTCCGCAAAGAGAGATCTAATTAGAGGGCGCTGGTTATGGCACGTCGCATAGAGCGGGTAAGCAGCCTCATGCGCCATGAGATTAGCGAGTTGCTACAGCGCGAGGTCAAAGACCCCCGACTGAGCAAGTTCGTCGCCGTGACCGAGGTTTCCACCTCAGCCGACCTGCGCTACGCCAAGGTATTCGTCAGCTGCATGGGCAGCGAGGAAGAAAAACAGGAGATGCTGAGCGGGCTCGAAGCCGCCTCCAACTTCCTGCGCAACCAGCTGTCGAAGCGCCTGCGCCTGCGCCGTATCCCCGAGCTGAGCTTTCAATGGGACGATTCTATCGAGCGGGGAACCCACCTTTTGCAGCTCATCGACGAGCTCAGCGCTGATACCCCTCCCGACCAGCATGGTGACCAGCGTGGACGGCATACTAAACATCAATAAGCCCTGGGGCCAGACCTCCTTCAGCATCGTTTCCCTGGTAAAGCGCCTGAGTGGAGAGAAGCGCGTGGGGCATGCCGGCACCCTGGACCCGGCGGCTACCGGTGTTTTACCGGTCTGCCTGGGTCAGGGAACGCGTATTATCGAGTTCTTAGTGGAGGCGTCCAAGGCTTATCGGGCCGAGACAGAGCTGGGGGTGGCTACCGATACCCATGATGCCACCGGCACCGTTGTCAGCCGGGGAGACCCCTCCGACGTTAGTCGGGAAAAGTTACTATCGGCGCTCGACTCCTTTCGCGGCTTGATAGAGCAGACCCCTCCCATGTACAGCGCGGTCAAGCACGAGGGCAAACCGCTTTACGAGCTGGCGCGCTCTGGTATCAAAGTAGCCAGGAAGAGCCGGAAGAGGTGGGTCTACCGCCTGGAGCTTTTGGACTGGCAGCTGCCCGTAGCTACTATAGAGGTGGAGTGCAGCAAGGGTACCTATATCCGCTCGCTGGCCGATGACCTGGGGCAACTCCTGGGCTGCGGGGGCAGCCTTAAAAGCCTGGTCCGCTTGAGGTGCGGCATTTTTACCATCGAAGACGCCATTACCGTGCCGCAGCTTGAAGAGGGTTTTCGCCACGGCTACTGGCAACAGTTTCTCTATCCCATAGACAGCGTGCTTTCGCAGTGGGGGGCGGTGGTGGTCGATGATGCTGCCGAAGAAGATATAAAAAACGGGCGTCCCCTGGTTCCGGAAGGTGCCGATAACCTGCCTCAGCCCGTTGAGGGCAATCGCTGTCGGGTCTATACCCGTGACGGTGATTTCCTGGCTATGCTTTGCTTCGATGGGGAAAAGGGGCAGTGGCAGCCGGAAAAGGTCTTTGCCACTACTGATAGATAGTATTCGCAGGTCTTGACAGTCTGCCCCTAAAGGGGTATAGTTCAACCGAAACCAAGAAGGGGGTGATTTAGGTGCAGGCGTATTGCTTCAAGTGTAGACGTAAGGTAGATATAAGGAATCCCCAGAAGGTTACCCTGAAGAATGGCCGGCCGGCAACGAGAGGGGTGTGCCCTTCCTGCGGGACGAAAGTATTCAGGATCGGTCAGGGCTAACCAGTCTGACCAATTACGTCGGCTAGAGGTGGAGTAAACAATCCTCTTCAGTATAAGTATCGAAGTTTAGCAGGAGTGTGAGCTCCTGCTCGCTGCGCCAAGGAGTTGCTTCGTTAGCTGTCTCTTTGGCCATAAATTCCAGCGAAATGTTACTGGCAGATGTTATTGGGTGTGGTTGGGCTTGTCTTTCCCCGTAAGTTTTGCTGTTGAAAAGGAGGGTAGTTAGACCTTGGGTAAAATAAATGTAGCCATAGTAGGAGTGGGCAATTGTGCCTCTTCCTTAGTTCAGGGCGTTCACTACTATGGGAAAGCTAAAGATGATGAATTCGTACCTGGACTTATGCATGTCAATCTCGGCGGGTATCATATCAGCGATATTAATTTCGTGGCTGCCTTCGATATCGATAAGAACAAGGTAGGCAAGGACCTGGCCCGAGCCATTGTTGCCGAGCCCAATAATACCTTTAAGTTTTGTGAGGTGCCCACTACCGGGGTTAAGGTTCACCGGGGCATGACTCACGATGGGCTGGGTCTGTATCTATCCAAGATAATAGAGAAGGCGCCGGGCCCCACCGCCGATATTGTTAAAGTCCTCAAAGAGACCAAGACCGATGTCGTGATTAACTACCTGCCGGTGGGTAGTGAAGAAGCCACCAAATGGTACATAGAGCAGATACTGGCCGCCGGCTGCGGCTTGGTAAACTGTATTCCGGTCTTTATTGCCAGGGAGAAGTACTGGCAGCAGCGTTTCGAGCAAAGCGGGCTGCCGGTTATCGGAGATGACATAAAATCTCAGGTAGGAGCGACCATCGCTCACCGCGTTCTCACCCGATTGTTCGGGGACCGCGGAGTGAAACTGGAGCGGACCTACCAGTTGAACTTCGGCGGCAATACCGACTTCTACAATATGCTGGAGAGGTCACGCCTGGAGTCCAAGAAGATATCGAAGACCACTTCCGTTACCTCTCAGCTCGACTATGAGATGAAGCCTGAGGACATCCATGTCGGCCCCAGCGATTACGTCCCCTGGCTGCTCGACCGCAAGTTCTGCCATATCAGGATGGAGGGGCGAACCTTCGGTGATGTTCCTCTGAATCTTGAGTTGAAGCTCGAGGTCTGGGACAGCCCCAACTCGGCGGGGGTGGTCATTGATGCTGTAAGGTGCTGTAAGCTCGCCTTAGACCGTGGACTTAAAGGAGCCTTGACATCTCCCTCGTCCTACTTCATGAAATCGCCACCGGTCCAATATACCGATGACCAGGCTCGCCGAAATGTGGAAGAGTTTATCGCGGCTAATAAACCGGTGGAGAGCACGCCCGCTTGATTGAGTCGCCACGGAGGTTTGGGTAGCTAGCGGTGAAGATAGCATTGGTTTCGCCGTATGATTTCGCCTATCCCGGCGGAGTCTGCATCCATATTTCCTGTCTGGAACAGCAATTTACCCGGATGGGCCATGAGGTCAGGGTCATTGCCCCGGCCTCTAAGGCTATTTCCGGCTTTGGCGACCGGTTCATTCCCATCGGCAGACCCCGCCCCATCCCCACCAGCGGTTCTATTGCCCGGCTTACCGTCTCCCCGTGGCTCTCTTCCAGGATAAAAGAAGTCCTCGAGCGGGAAAAATTCGATATTATCCACCTTCACGAACCTTTAATGCCCATGTTATGTACCACCGTGCTCCGCCTGTCGCAAACAGCCACCGTGGGCACCTTTCACGCCAGTAACGGCCGGCCGGGTTATAATCTGGGGCGACCCTTTAGCAAGTGGTTCTTGAAGAGGTGGTTCCGTAAGCTTGACGGCAAGATTGCGGTGTCTAAACCGGCTGTGGAGTTCGCCCACGGGCACTTCCCCGGATACTATAATATTGTCCCCAACGGCGTGGATTTGGACCACTTTTCCCCCGATGTGGCTCCCATTGAGGAGTTCGACGACGGCAAGTTGAATATCCTGTTTGTCGGTCGTCTGGAGAGCCGAAAAGGGGTGAAATATCTAATTGAAGCCTTCGCGAGGGTTAAGCAGGAAGTCCCCGATTCCCGGCTTATTATCGTCGGCCCCGGCACCAGGCTGCGGCGCAAATACGAGAAGAAGGTGGCGAAGAGCGGGCTTAAAGACGTTGTCTTTGTCGGTTTTGCCAGTTACGAAGACTTACCCCGTTACTACCAGACCGCCGATGTTTTCTGCGCCCCGGCCACCGGTTCGGAGAGCTTCGGTATTATTCTGCTCGAGGCGATGGCGGTAGGCAAGCCGATTGTGGCTTCGAATATAGAAGGTTATGCCAGCGTGATAAGCGATGGCGTTGACGGGCAGCTGGTGCCGCCCAAAGATAGCGAGAGCCTGGCCCAGGCTTTAATCACTCTTTTGAATGACGAGTCACTTCGCCAGGAGATGGGGGCAAAGGGTAGGGCTAAAGCCCTGAAGTACGGCTGGGACAGCATCGCCCGCACTATCCTGGATTATTATAAGAGGGTGCTCAGTGAGCCGCCCTGGGATAAGAAATCCCCCCGGTCTAAAGCGACGCCGATTTTAGTTTGAGCCAAAAGCGGGAGTAATACCATTTCACAAAAATCAGGCTCTAAAGCAGGTCTGTATCAGTTTCGCCGCGCCATAGCCAATAGCCTTACCCAGCCGGTGGTGCGGGTTTTAGCCAGGACACCGTTAACCCCTGATATTATAACCTGGTTCGGCTTTGCCTTAATTCTGGGGGCGGTGGCGCTTATTATCACCGGACACCCGTTTGCCGCCGGCTTTGTGGTGCTGGCGGCGGGCTATTTCGATATCCTGGACGGCGCGCTGGCCCGCAATACCGGGCGGGTTACCCCCTTCGGCGGCGTCCTCGATTCCACCCTCGACCGCCTGTCCGATGCGGCGCTTTTGGTGGCTATCTTAATCTTCTTCGAAAACACGCTGTGGCTGGTGCTGCTGGTCTTCCTGACCATGGTTGGCTCGCTGCTGGTGAGCTATATCAGGGCCAGGGCGCTGAACGCCGGCCTGGAACCGGGGAGGGGAATCTTTACCCGCTCCGAGAGGATAATCGTGCTGGCGCTGGGCCTGTTGTTGAGCAGTCTGACCAACGCCCTGGTTATCGCCCTGGCTGTCATCGCCGCCTTCAGCTTCTTTACCGCCGGCCAGCGGTTATTTTATGCCTGGCGGAATCAAAAGACTAAATAGCCCTTTTATTTCGGGCGCAATTTATGTTATAAGAAAGCTTAGAGGAGGGATAATGCCGGTTATCGCTGTTCTTGGAGCCCAGTGGGGGGATGAGGGGAAGGGCAGGGTTGTCGATATGCTGGCTCAGCAGGCCAGGATGGTAGTCCGTTTTTCCGGTGGCGACAATGCCGGGCATTCGGTGGTTAACCCCCACGGTGAGTTTAAACTGCACCTTATTCCCTCGGGCATTTTTAACTCCGGAGTGGCTTGCATCATCGGCAACGGGGTGGTAATCAACCCCGAGGTTCTGCTTGGCGAGATGGACAAGTTAAACGAGCGCGGCGTTGATACCAGCCACCTCTTTATCAGCGACCGGGCTCACCTGATTATGCCTTATCACCTTCTCCTCGATGGTCTGGAGGAGGAGGCGCGGGGGGGCAAGGCGATAGGCACCACCCGAAAGGGGGTTGGTCCCGCCTTTGCCGATAAAGCAGCCAGGCTGGGTATCAGGGCTGGCGACCTCCTGGATGAAGAAGCGCTACGGGAAAGGCTGCGTTCCATAATTGACTACAAGAATACTATCCTGACCAAGGTCTACGGGGTTAAAGCCCTGTCGTTGGATGAGGTCTATGCTCAATACTGCCAGTACGGGGAGCGCCTGGCGTCCCACATTTGCGAGACGACCATTATGCTCGACGAGGCGGTGAACAAGGGTGATTTTGTGATACTGGAGGGGGCTCAGGGCGCTTTGCTCGACCCCGATTTCGGCACCTATCCCTATACCACCTCGTCGTCGCCGCTGGCGGCGGGAGCCTGCCTGGGCGCGGGCCTGGGCCCGACCCGGCTCGACCGCGCTCTGGGCGTCTATAAGGCTTACTGCACCCGCGTGGGCGGTGGTCCTATGCCTACCGAACTGCATGACGAGACCGGCGAGCTGATTCGGGAGAGGGCGCACGAGTACGGCACCACCACCGGCCGGGCGCGCCGCTGCGGCTGGCTCGACGCCGTCGCCGCCCGCTACAGCAGCCGGATTAACGGTTTAACCGGGGCGGTGATTACCCGCCTCGATATCCTCGACGTCCTGCCCAGCCTCAAGATATGCGTCGGCTACGAGCTGGACGGGAAGAAAATCGATTATTTCCCGGGCAGTATTACGGCGCTGGCGCGGTGCCAACCCGTCTACGAGGAGCTCCCCGGCTGGCAGACCGACACCACCAATATCCGCGATTTTGAGCAGCTGCCCGAGGCAGCCCGCCAGTATGTATTACGGGTTGAGGAGCTTATCGCCTGCCCGGTCCACCTTATCTGCGTGGGGCCGGGGCGGGAGCAGGCTATTGAGAAAACGCCTATCCTATAGCGGGGGAGTCAGATGGCAACAGTAAGACCGGCTGTCGAGCCGGATATACCGCGCATCCTGGAGCTTTATGAAGAGCTGACGGGTGAGCGGCACGACCTTACCCGGCATGAGACAAAGCCGCTATTCGCCGAAATTGCCTCAATGTCCGGCCACGAGCTTCTGGTGGCTGAGGAAGATGACGTGGTGGTCGGAACCATGGTGCTTTTAATCGTACCCAACTTCTCCCACGGCGCTCTGCCCTGGGCAATCGTGGAAAACCTGGTTGTCGACCCCGCCCACCGCCGCCGGGGGATTGGCCGAATGCTTACGGACTATGCCATCGCCCGCGCCCGTGAGGCCGGTTGCTACAAGCTCCAGCTTTTGAGCAGCACAAAACGCCGTGAGGCTCATTGGTTTTATAAGAGGCTGGGCTTTAAGAGGTCCGCCTACGGCTTCCGCATGTATCTATAAGACGGGCTAAACCGGCAAATCAATTTCCCCTATCTACTTCAGCTTGCCTGCCTGCTCCAGTGACTGGAGTATTACAGGGTCAGACCTGGGGTCTTCACCGTTGTATAAATCCGTCGCGGGATAGCCAAGCGTAAGTTGGATGAGGTGCTCCTCTGAGGACAAAAGAGGTAACATAATTTTAACGCCTTCGAAAAATTGTGAGGACCACGAAACCCAAAATGCGCCCCAGTATATGGGCTGGCTGTCGACGCAAACAACAAAGGCCTTTATTGGCGTCCGGATACTAAGTTCCATGACCCGTTCGTAAGCATCGGCAGTGAGTTCTATTTCGTGTGTCTCTTGGTTGTACGAAATTATGTCGTCAATGGTGATAAGGGGTTGGTCGGCCAGCTCTATCTGGCTTAAGGCGGGCATTTCAGAGACGGGCGTGTTCTCCCTGGTCAGGTAAATCGAGAACCCATCTGGTGAAGCAAAACCACCAGTTGGCGAACTACAACCGCTAGCGCTAAGAGGGATTAATAGCAGAGAAGCTATTAGAGCCGAGGCGAATACCTTTTTCATTCCGTTTACCTTATCGGATTGGTATCGGAAATATATTCCCTTTATACCTTTAGGTCAATCTGGTATTTCTTCAGCGTCTCTTTGATGATTTCGGCTGACTTCTGGCTGACTTCGACAAGGGGCAGACGCGGCTTGCCGACATTGAAGCCAATGTGGTTGAGGGCGTATTTTAGCGGCGCCGGGCTGGTCTCGACAAAGAGGGCGTCCACCAGCGGCAGCAGCTGGCGGTGAATGGCGGCGGCTTCGGCGATTTTGCCGCCGAGGATACTATCTATCATCTTTTTAATCTGCTTGCCTACCAGATGGGTGGCAACACCGATGGTGCCATAGCCGCCGAGGGCCATGATGTGAAAGGTATCGTTATCATTGCCGCTCCAGATGAGGAAGTCCTGGCTGGCGTTATCGAGCGTCTTGGCCACTTGGCCCATATCGCCGCAAGCCTCTTTGACGCCGACGATGTTATCAATCTGGCTTAACCTGACCATAGTTTCCGCCGACATATTGATAACCACCCGCCCGGGTATGTTGTACATTATGATAGGCAGGTTGGTGTTTTCGGCGACGGTCTTAAAGTGCTGGTAGATGCCCTCCTGGGTAGGCTTGTTATAGTAGGGGACGACCAGCAGGCAGCCGTCCACCCCGATTTTCTCCGCCTTTTGGGTGGCTTCCACGGCTTCGGTGGTGCTGTTAGAGCCGGTATAAGCGATGATTGTCCCGCGTTTGCCCACCGCCGATTTCACCTCGCTAAAGAGGCGTGCTTCTTCCTCACGGACCAGCGTTGGCGACTCACCGGTGGTAGCCGCCAGCACCACCCCGTCGCTCCCCGAGTCGAGTAGGGTTAAGGCTAATTTCTTAGCCTGCTCATAATTAACTGCCCCCTTTTCGTCGAAGGGGGTTACCATGGCGGTGAGTAATCTTCCCAGTTGCTTCATTTTCCCACCTCCCCGGGATGCAGCCAATCCCTTTTAACCATCTCCTCGGCAATCTGGACGGCATTGAGCGCCGCCCCTTTGCGCAGGTTGTCGGCGACAACCCACATCACCAGACCGTTGGGGTGCGAAGCATCCCGGTGAATGCGCCCGACAAAGACCTCGTCGGTGCCCGCCGCCGACCAGGGTTGGGGATAGAGGCTGATGGCGGGGTCATCCAGTATCTTTATTCCCGGTGCCTGAGCCAGAATGCGCTTGGCTTCATCGGGAGCCATCGGCTGGGAGAATTCTATATGTAGGGCTTCGCTGTGCCCGATAAATACCGGTACGCGGACGCAGACCGCCGAGATGGCGATATCGGGGGCATGCATTATCTTCCTGGTCTCCTCCACCATCTTCCACTCTTCCTTGGTATAGTCGTTATCCAGGAAGACGTCTATCTCGGGTAGTATGTTAAAGGCTATCTGGTGGGGATAGACATGGGGGACGGTGGTTTGCCCGTCCAGTACCTGCTTGGCCTGCTCGGTCAGCTCCTCTACCGCCGCCGAGCCGGTGCCCGATACCGCCTGGTAGGTAGCCGCCACAAGGCGCTTGATGGCATTGACCTTGTGCAGGGGGTTTAGCGCCACTACCAGCTGGATGGTGGAGCAGTTGGGATTGGCGATAATCCCCTTATGCCTCTTAATATCTTCGGCGTTAATCTCAGGCACTACCAGCGGCACCTTGGGGTCCATACGGAATGCCGAGCTGTTGTCAATGACTACGGCTCCTGATTGGGCGGCTATGGGCGAGAAGTAACGACTGGTCTCCGACCCCGCCGAGAAGAGGGCGATATCTATTTTCTTGAACGACTCAGGGGTTGTCTCTTTGACCACCAGCTCGTGATGATTGACGAACATCTTCTTGCCCGCGGAGCGGTCCGAGGCCAGCAGTTCAATAGAGTCCATGGGGAAGCTGCGCTGTTCCAGGACCTTGATGAACTCCTGCCCCACCATTCCGGTGGCGCCGACTATAGCTACTCTAAATCCCTTCATCATGTCTTCTCCAGACCGAGCAGGACATCCAGCCCGAGGATTAGACCCTTTTTCTTGGCTACCTCTCTAACGGCGAGCATAACGCCGGGCATATAGCACTCGCGGCCGCTCGTATCATGGCGGATGCTCAGCGTTTGCCCCTCCCCTCCCAGGATTACCTCCTGGTGAGCTAGTAAGCCCGGCAAACGTACGCTGTGAATACTGACACCTTCAACCTGCTTCCCCCGACTATCCGATTTCTCCCCCGGTGGCGGGGTCGAGAACGGCTTGCCCTTGGTTTGAGCCATGGCTTTAGCCGTGGCCAGAGCAGTGCCCGAAGGCGCATCCAGCTTGCCCTCATGATGCAGCTCTATGATTTCGGCGTGGTCAAGATATTTGCCGGCTATCCTGGCCAGGTGCATCATCAGCACCGCGCCCAGGGCGAAATTAGGCGCTATTACTATTCCCACCCCCCTGGCTTTCGCCAGGCGGTCGATTTCTTTGATATCTTCGGCGGCCAGTCCGGTGGTGCCGATTACCAGGTTAACGCCGTGCTCGGCAGCCAGACGCACCAGAGGCATAACGGCGTTGGCGGTGCTGAAATCTACCACTACCTCAGGCTGGCAGCTGGTGAGAATAGGCTCAAGCTCAGGGGAAAGGGGGACTCTGCCCGAGCCGTCGGGTAGAGATAGGTGGTCTTCAGTCGCCTTGGTGTCGGTAGCGCCTACGATTTTCATCTCGGTTTCACGGCAGAGGGCGTTAATCAAGGTCTGCCCCATCTTCCCCAGCGCGCCGTGAACGGCTACCCTTATCGGCTTCATCGCCGGCGTCCTCTATCGGGTCCCCGGTTGTGGAAGCCACCTTTATTTTGGGGAGGGCGGGAATCGCGCTGTGAGCGGAAGGGGTAGTCTTTAGAAGGCGCATCTTGCGGCTTGTCTCCGGGCGCGCCGGACTGCTTTTCGAAGAGCGCCCGTCGCGACAGGTTTACCCGTCCCATATCGTCAATGTTGATAACCTTAACCGTAACCTCGTCGCCGATTTTAACCACGTCTTCGACCTTGTCTACGCGGTAGTCCTCCAGCTCGCTGATGTGAACCAGCCCCTCTTTGCCGGGAAGAATCTCCACCATAGCGCCGAAGTTCAGTATTCGCGTCACCTTTCCCGTGTAGGTGGTGCCGACCTCTACCTCTTTGGTCAGGCTTTCAATAATATCTATAGCCTTGCGGGCGGATTCCTCGTTAGGCGAACCGATAAGCACCGTGCCGTCGTTATCAACATCGATGGTCGTCTTGGTTGTCTC